>Ga0209608_1002427_pt1 | contig 13212 bp, 14 predicted proteins | sample AD_UKC130_MetaG_FD_184428 | JGI IMG/M metagenome (GOLD analysis project Ga0209608, IMG submission 184428) | Active sludge microbial communities of municipal wastewater-treating anaerobic digesters from Canada - AD_UKC130_MetaG (SPAdes) (version 2) | ecosystem: Engineered > Bioreactor > Anaerobic... | reverse complement strand
CTTAAATGCATTTGACATAGGAACAGTAAAGTAACCATCTTTAACAGTAAATCTGGGTATAATTAACATAAAATATCCATCTTTGGGAAGATAGTGCGGAAGCTTGATATTTGAAAACTTGTAGTCACCTTGCTTTGCCTTACTAATAAGTGCAAAAAAGCTCTTGAAGTTTCTGTCGACTACTTTCATTGTCTGCTGTGCGATGTCAGTATTAAGGAGCTTGTAATTTTCATTATCCTTCAATGCATGGTAGGCAGATTCGTAGCGTAAGTGTTTCTTCTCAGTAAAGTAGTACTGACGAATGGCATACAGGGTTGCGTTATACAAATTTTTCGATAGTCTGCATAGTGTTTTCAAAGCAACGTACTCTTGCTTGGTTAGATGCCTAACTTGGTGCTTTTGATTGCGGTACACATCATCACCTCGCTCAAGTAATATTATATCATAGTTTCGCTATTAATCTAAGATATTAGTAAGAAGAAAGGAGAGAAGGCGATTCCTCTCCAACTTGCAGAAGTTGGAGTCTCCTCGCCGATTAATGATGAAGATGGTTGCAATTATCGTGAGGACTTTCATTATTTCGTTCATTCTGTTGTTGACACTAGAAAGGTATACGTCGAGCAACTCGCTCGTGATGTCTCTCAATGTTTCGGTCATGTCTATGATTTGTATTGAGTGATCATGCACATCCCTAAAGTAGATTGCTGCCTTTTTGAACAAGTCCGATTCACCATCGGACAGGTTGTCAAGCATATCTCTCAATGGCCAGACTGATTTTCTCAGTTCGATTAGATTCCTTCTTATTTTATGCAAAATCTGTACAGTTTCTGGAACGGGATTCAACACTACCATATCCTCGATTTCATCTATTTCCTCACTAAGCTTTTCTAAGATTATGAAGTAATTGTCAACCACAATATCGATCAATGCATAAAGGAGATAGTCAGTGTCGTTTTTTCTTATGAAACCTTTGTTACTGCGTATTCGGTCTCTTACTGGATCGAAGACATCACCTATATGCTCTTGAAATGTGAAGATGAAGTTGTCACCCAATACCAGACTCACCTGCTCGGATTCTATTTCATGCTCTTGTTCATTGTACGTCAGCATCTTCAAGACGATGAATATGTAGTCATCAAAGTACTCCATCTTAGGACGCTGGTTTACGTTCAGTATGTCTTCGAGTGTTAGTGGATGTAGGTTGTAGTACTTACCGATTTCATCTATAGCCTCAGTATTGTAAAGTCCGGTAATGTCTATCCAAGAGACAGTTGGCGAGTCTTTGAATTTGAAACAGTCTTCCACTTTTTCCATTCTTTGCTCAGTGTAAGTGTTAACGTCGTAATCGATCACACTTATTTGGAAACCCTCCGTGTTCTCACCTGTGTAGATAAGCGTTCCTGGAGGGGTTCCTACTTTTTGCGTCAGCCTTCTCTCCTTCATATAGCTCACCCCTTTATTCTGTAAGTGTTGTGACATATCTCAACCTATATTATATTTATATATATTATATAATATACCACCGACTCCAGACTAATACCTTGTTGGGCTTCTTGGTAAGAATAAATTTGGTTACCCAAGTCCCAATATCTGGTATAATTGGATGGTGAAAAGTAACAAGAGTTGTCAACTACCCGCCACCTATAGAGGTGGGGGATTTCGAAAGAAGTTTGGTAGGCAGATTCGTAGCGTAAGTGTTTCTTCTCAGTAAAGTAGTACTGGCGAATGGCATACAGGGTTGCATTATACAAGTTTTTAGATAGTCTGCATAGCGTTTTCAAAGCAACGTACTCTTGCTTGCTGAGATGCCTAACTTGGTTCTTTTGATTGCGGTACACATCATCACCTCACTTTGGTAATAGTATATCACAGTGTCACTATTAATCTAAGATATTAGCGAAAAGAAAGGGGTATAACAATTCCTCTCCAACTTGCAGAAGTTGGAGTCTCCTCGCCGATTAATGATGAAAGGTGCCAAGAGAATGAGGGTACAAGTACTTATCGAAAACGTTGTGTATAGTAGAAATCTTGTGGCGGAACATGGGTTGTCTTTGCTGGTGCAAAGAACTGGTATGAATGATATGCAGAATGATAAGCTGCTTATAGATACTGGGCAGAGTGGAGGCTTTTTACGTAATGCGAAGTCGATGGGAATTGAGATCAGGCAAATAGAAAAGGCAGTCCTCTCGCATGGTCACTATGATCACACTGGCGGGGTCAGGGCTCTATTGGAGGAAAATAAAAATGTGCAGGTGTACGCTCGAAAAGGAATCTTGGACAAAAAGTACGCAATTAGGAGAAACGGAGAAGTAGAGGAAATAGGCTTTGATTCGGGAGTTTACGATGTGTATAAAGACAATTTTATTTTGATAGAAGGGGATACAGAGATAGAAGATGGCATTTTTGTAATTACTGATACGGACATGATATACGACAATGAATTCACAACCAAGGGTTTTTTGGTTGAGAAGGGTGGTGAAATGATAAAGGATAGCTTCTCGGATGAAGTTTTTGTGGTAGTGAAGGAAAAAGATGGGATCAATGTAATTACTGGTTGTTCGCATACAGGTATACTGAACATTTTGGAGACGGCAGGAAGACGCTTTGCAGGAAGTAAAATCAAGTCGGTAGTCGGTGGTTTCCATCTGAGAGGTATGCCAGAAGCAGAGATTTTAGAGTTAGCCCAAAAGATGAAAGAATTTGAGATCGGGAGAATATGTACGTGCCATTGTACTGGGATAAATGAGTATGCCGTCTTGAAATCAGTACTAAAAAGCAGTTTGTGTTACTTGGCTACTAATTATTCGATCGTTGTATAAAACACGTTCAGCAATGCCTAGTTCAATTCACCACTAAGGTGTATTTGATTCTACAGTAGGAAACATTGAAACGTGGAAAGGGGGAGTATAATGAAGCTCATTCGTGGCGACAGGGTGATATATACATTCAAGTATGATATGGATTATATTGATAAGGTTTCGCCTGGTGAGAGGTTCAAGGTTGTAACGAATGATTGTTGGTTTCAGCAAGTGCAGAGTGAAGAGCAGGCAATTGAAAAGATAGATTTTAACATAGTCAATCCAGCAACAGGACCTATATATGTGGAAGGTGCAGAACCAGGTGACATACTTAAGGTAAAGATCATCGATATCGCTGTTGCAGATTATGGTTCTGCAGCGGTGATTCCAAACGAAGGACTGCTTGGTGATAAGGTGACTAAACCAGTCGTGAAGATCATAAAAGTAGAAGAGGAATATGCTATATTTAATGGATTGAAGTTGTCGATTGATCCTATGATTGGTGTCATCGGTGTTGCACCTGCTTTGGAAGATGGTGAGTGGCCAACTGGTAGTCCTTGGCACCATGGTGGAAATATGGATACTACTGATATTAAGATAGGTTCAACTTTGTATTTTCCTGTAAATCAATATGGAGCGTTGCTTGCACTTGGCGATTGTCATGCACGTATGGGCGATGGTGAGGTATGCGTAACAGGTTTGGAAATACAGGCTGAGGTTACACTTGAAGTAGATGTGATAAAGCATAAGTCGATTGTATGGCCAATAGTTGAGACTGATGAGTACGTGATGGTAATTGCATCTGGAGATAGTTTGGAGAGTGCTTCTTATGAAGCAACTAGTCAAGCTGTTGAATATTTGAAGAATGGTCTGGAGATAAGTTGGGAAGATTCGTACATGTTGGCGAGTTTGGTTGTGGATTTGAAGATATCACAGGTTGTAGATCCAAAAGTAACTGTGCGCGCTGCCATACCGAAGTACGTTCTGCCTATTAACAAATTAATAGAATCGCTTTGAGCGTTCGAAAATGGAAAATAAAGAAGGTGGGCATTGTTGCCCACCTTTTTCCTAGATTGTGAATTGGGTTATTTCAATTGAGTTACTTCAAGTTTCTGTACGCTATAGGTGTTTTATCCGTTTTGTACGGTGCAAGCTGTTCTTCAAAAACTGGCTTGTTGGGGTTTTTGTATATTACGCCAAGCGCCAATTTAGATGTGTCAGTTGCAATTTTGAATGCTTGTTGCCTATCAGTCGGGTCGTAGTTGTCTGGTAATATGTACGTGTTATCTCTGTACCATTGGTACGTGTTAACTTTGTTGAATGTGACGCATGGTTGTAGTATATCGATCAGTGCATATCCTTTGTGGTTGATTGCCATCTTTATGAGTTCTACCGTGAGGTCGAAGTTTCCAGAGAAAGTCCTTGCAACGAAGGATGCATCGAGTGCAACGGCAACTGCTATTGGATTGAATGGGTCTACGTAGACTCCATCAAATTGGAGTGATGTGACTTGGCCTCGTGCCGTTGTTGGTGATGCTTGACCTTTCGTAAGTCCGTATATCTGGTTGTCGTGTACTATGTTAGTTATATCTGGATTTTTTCGTATCGTGTGTATAAAGTGGTTGCCACCTTCTCCGTAGGTGCATCCATCACCGCTCTCTGCAATTACTGTGAGTTCTGGGTTTACCATCTTTATTGCCACAGCCGCTGGTAGTGACCTTCCATGTAGTCCGTTAAACATGTTGACTTTGACATATTGGGGCATCTTTGCGGCCTGTCCAATACCGGAGACAAGTACTACTCTATGTGGTTCAAATTCAAGTTGGGCTAATGCCGTCTTTAATTCGTTTATAATTCCAAAGTTTCCACAACCAGGGCACCAAGCGATGTCTGCATCAGGAATGTCGTATAGTTTTGTCTCAAACATCTCATTTCACCTCCTGAGAAAGGGCTTCCACAATCTCTTCAACTGAAAATTCTGAACCATCGTATTTCAAAATTCTATTGGATGTATCTATTGCAAATGTCAATCTGACAAGATCAGCAAAATGGCCTCTTGCGTTTTGTTCTATGAAGATCACTTTTTTCGCTTTGTCGAAATATTCTTTTGCAACTGGTGGAACTGGATAAACTTGAGAGAAATGAAGCAGTGCAACCTTGTCGTTTCCAAGTTTTTGTAGTGCTTCTTTTATGTTTTCTTGTGTAGAGCCCCAAGCAACGACTAAATATTCGTAGTCAGGATTTCCGTAAAGTGTCGGTGGTACGCTATCTTGCGATATGAGCTTTTCCTTTCTCAATCTCTTATCTACCATAGTTTTTCTTACTTGCGCACTTTCTGTGATGTGACCATATTCATCGTGTTCATCACTGTCGACTCTCACTACGCCTGTGCCATATCCAGGTATACCTCTCGGTGATATGCCATCTTCCGTGACTTCGTATCTTCTGTAGTTTTCATCTGTTTTGACTATATATCTTTCAACGTTTACTTGTGGCATTTCTTCTACGTTGTAGAATGAATCTAGGAAGTACTGATCAGTTAATACAAATACTGGAACTTGGTATTTGTCTGCTACGTTGAATGCCCTTGCAGCTAATTGATATGCCTCGTTCAAATTTCCGGGCGCGTATATGATTCTCGGAAAATCACCGTGACCTGCATAAAGTACTAAATTTAAATCACCTTGCTCAGTTCTCGTTGGTAATCCTGTTGCTGGTCCTGGGCGTTGTCCAAGGTGCACAACGATGGGTGTCTCTATCATTCCAGATAGGCTTATAGCTTCTGTCATGAGTGCAAATCCACCGCCTGATGTGGAAACCATTGCCCTTGCACCTGCATACCAAGCGGCAATCGCCATGTTCGCAGCGGCTATTTCGTCTTCAGCTTGGTCTATCAGTATTCCATACTTGTTTGAAAGTCTCGAAAGTTCGGTAAAGACAGATGTTGCAGGTGACATAGGATATGAAGAAATGAAATTGCATCCTCCAGCGATTGCACCTCTTGCCACTGCCTCAGCACCGTTCATGAGTAGTTGCGCCTTTACATCTTCGGAAGGTTTTATGTCATATTTCAAGCCAAGAGTCTTTCCAAGTTCGTATCCTCTTATTGCTGCATTGACATTTGCCTTGACGACTTCTTGTGACTTCTTGGCAAAGTAGTCTGATATGTTCTTTACAAGTACATCTTCATCGGCACCGATTATGCCAGATAGTACCCCTATTGAAACGGAGTTTTCGTATATCTTGTTTCCAAAGCTTTCGGCGATTTCTTCAAAATTTACAGAAATTGAGTTTGGCTCTTTGCTGACGTATCTGCCCTCTCCAAGGATAATTGTGTCTTTGGAAATCCTTGGTCTAAGTCTTTCAAGTGCGTTGTCACTCAGTAGAACTAATATATCAATTCGATCTGTGTAACTATGAACTGGTCTTTCAGATATGCGTATGGATGTCGAGTTGTTACCACCACGTACTCGTGACATGTATTCCTTCGTTGCAAAGATGTGGAAGCCAGAACCTTTTGCAACTCGGGTTAGTATGTGTTCGACTGCTTGTATACCTTGACCTGCAGCACCACTTAGTACTATCGAAACTTCAGAAGTTTTTGAAACATTTTCATCTGTCATCTTTACTCAACCTCCACTATTTTAAGGGTAGTCTTCTACTGTTTTTTAGAAAAACTAAATGAAATACATCTTATTATATCATATAATACTGGACGCAGTCTATTTCACATATCATATATTAAAACAAACGATTTTGATCGTATAGTCGAATTTTTCTAAAAGTAGAACTGAGATGTTCTAGCTCACACTTTGGAATACAGTTCAAAAGAGGGAGAGAATTTGAGAAGAAATTTGAAAATGCACTTGACAAAATAGTGGAGCTACGTGTATAATGTCAGCAAGAAAGTTTATAGGATTTTTAGTAAGTAATTAAGTTAAGTAAAGCTCCAAAAATTCGATAGGGAGAATGAGTATGAGTACGTGTTTTCTACTTTTTGCAACAGTTATTCACAAAGAATTACTAAAAATGGATAGGGAAAATATGAAAGCTAAATGCAGTTGCCCGCTGAGTGGTGGTCAGCTTGCGTTTGGCATGGTATAGAACTAGTGTAATAAGCGCAGGCTAAATAACACCAAAGCGGGCTACAGATAAACTGTAGCCCGCTTTTTTTTAACTTATCATCGTTAACCCTATCATAAAAACTGGAGGTGTTCTTATGTTAAGAGTAGGTAGTGTGGGTATAGTAGGTGCAACAGGTGTTGTTGGAAGGACTATGTTGGAAGTCCTAGAAAGGTCGGATCTTGATATCGGAGAACTAAGGTTATTTGCATCTGAACGTTCTACAGGTCAAGTTATGGAGTTTAGAGGGAAGGATGTAACGGTAGAAATACTTTCTGAAGAAGCCATGTGCTATGGATTCGATTATCTGCTTTTCTCTGTCGACGCTGAAGTGTCAAGAAAGTTTGCTCCCATCGCCACAGCAAACGGTACTACGGTTATAGACAACTCGTCTGCATTCAGAATGGCACCAGAAGTACCACTCGTCGTACCTGAAATTAATGGACATCTGCTCAAGAATTACAAGGGAATAGTTGCAAATCCAAATTGTTCTACTATTCAAATGGTGCTTGCTCTTTACAGGATTCATGATCGCTATAATCTGAGTGAGATCATTGTTTCTACCTACCAAGCTGTTTCAGGTGCTGGGGATAAGGCAGTTATGGAGTTTGACGAGCAACTGAATGGAGGTAGTGAAACGAGTGTTTTTGGAAAGCAAATAGCACACAACGTGATTCCAGTTATAGGAGAGTTGAACAACGATATAACAGACGAGGAGTGGAAGATGATCAACGAGACAAAAAAGATCTTCAATTCACGCTCAATCGAAATATTCCCAACAGCAGTTCGTGTGCCGGTCAGAATAGGTCATTCGGAGAGTATCGTTGCAAGGACTCTATTCCCAATTATGAGTAAGGATGACCTCATCGAGACAATTACGAGTGGAGAGGATATCGTGCTACATGATGATGTAATAACTCCGTTAGAGATAGCAGGAGATGATTTAGTGCATGTTTCAAGAACAAGATTGTTCGATGCACATACTTTTGGACTTTGGGTTGTTGCAGATAATCTGCGAGTTGGTGCAGCTACGAATGCTGTTAAGATCATGCAAAGGCATCTTGCATCGAGCAAGTGTATTAATAGTGCAAATGGCAGACATGAAAACAGTGAAGGGGAGAACGAAAGCAATGAGAATAGAGAGGTACTCAGCAACAGGTAACTCTTTTGTAGTGTTTGATCTTGTCGGTCAAGTGATCGACGATGTCGAGAAGTCAGTAATGGTGCTTGAGCATGTCGGTAATAGGGATGGTGCAATATTTGTAGAACTGTTTGATGGGTTCTATCATATGGATTATTTCAATAGAGACGGTAAGAGAGCCAATTTCTGTGGCAACGGGGCCCGTACTTTTCTAACATTTCTTAAGGATTTTTACAATGTCAGTGGTGACGTTGTTTTTTCAACTCATTCTGGTCAACTACTCGGAAAAGTATACGACACTGTCTCAGTGCAAATGCCCACACCGAGATTCCTTGACAAGGTTCACATTGAAGCTCAGATGGATAATACAAGATTTGATCTGCATGGTGCTTCTTTGAAAGTCGGTGTATCGCATATTGTCCTAGAGGTGGATACTTTGGACGATGAGTTACTCCTTCTCGCGCCTGAGATTAGACGTATCTATCACGCAAATGTCAATTTTTTCAGGAAGAGTGCCACAAAGAGCTTTGAAATCAGGACTTATGAAAAGGGTGTTGAGAGGGAGACTCTCTCTTGTGGGTCTGGCATTACCGCAGTGGCATATTACACCAAATATTTTCTAATTGGAGATCCTTCTTTGCCAGATACGTTAGTTGCTCAGGCACGTGGTGGGGTTTTGGAAGTCTTGTTTGATTTGAATGGAGTATTTCTATCAGGGGGTGTTGTAAATGAGTGACTCTGGGATAAGTGATATGAGCAGTATGAGTGACTTGTTTATGGGTGTTGGTACTGCAGTGGTAACGCCTTTTAAAAATGGTGAGGTTGATTACGAGAGTTATAGGAAGCTTGTAAAATGGCAAGTCGATTCTGGTGTTAAAGCAATAGTAGTGGCAGGTACTACTGGTGAAGGGGCTACTCTGAGGCTTGAAGAAAGAGAGAGATTGATTTCAATATCAAAAGAGATTTGCGAATGTAAGGCACAAATTATCGTAGGAACGGGGACAAACGATACCCAGAAAGCTTTAGAACTATCTCTGAACGCACAAAAGAGTGGCGCAGATGCATTGTTAATAGTAACACCTTACTACAACAAACCCACCCAAGACGGGCTTTATGAACACTATAAATACATAGCAGAGAGAGTGGATAGACCAATAATAATATATAATGTCCCATCTAGAACAGGAATCAATATAGCGCCAGAAACGGTTGCAAAACTTGCCGAAAGTGTTCAAAATATACGAGCAATTAAGGAAGCAAACGCCGATGTGAATCAGGCAGATGAGATTTACAGGTTAACCAGAGGAATGAATTTCTATATATATTCAGGGAACGATGATAGAGCCTTTCATATGATCTGTGCCGGTGCAAGGGGTGTTATTTCCGTGGCATCAAATGTCATTCCTACTCAAATGGTCCAATTAGTCGATGCTGCATTGAGCAGTAATATATCTAGAGCTCTGGATATTCATATGAGGTACCTTGAACTGATGAAGGCACTTTTCATAGAGACAAACCCATTGCCTGTGAAAGCTGCTCTTTATCTCATGAATATGATTGAGAACGAATTCCGCCTTCCATTGACACCACCTAAAGCTTCTACAATTGAAAAACTAAGAGCAGTCTTAATTAGTCTGGGGTTGATATAATGGGCAGTAATGTGAATCTGAGATATGGTTTAGTCGGATCAATGGGAAAAATGGGAAGAGAGATCAAAGATTATTTTTCAACATTCGGCGACAAGCTCGTGTTCGAGACGGATAGGGATTACATCAACGAAAGTGGCAGACCAGATGTTATCATCGATTTTTCTAGCCCCACAGCACTGGTCAGCACGATAGAGTATTGCAAAAAGTACGGTGCAGGTCTTGTTATTGGAACAACTGGTTTGAATGAGGAGGATTTCGATAAGCTAAAAGAACTGTCACAGTCTGTTCCAGTGGTCCAGAGTTACAATTTCGCTGAAGGTGTAAACATCTTGAAAGAGATCTTAGAGATGTTCGGTAGCTATTTTGATGGTTGGGATGGTGCAATTGTAGAGATTCATCATAATCAGAAGAAAGATGCACCGTCTGGTACTGCAATCATGTTGAAAAACAGCCTTGGTAGAGAATTGCCTATAAGTTCCTTACGGATTGGTGGCATTTTTGGAGAGCATACGGTCATCTTTTCAAACGCCGGGGAGGTGGTGAGGATCAGCCATACGGCTCTATCAAGGCGTGCATTTGCAATTGGTGTGAGAAAAGCCGTATTGTTTGCAATGCAAGCTGAGAAGGGATTTTACTCTTACAGAGATGTGTTAAGAAATTCTAGGAATCACTGAAAAGCTACAAAAAGTAGAAAGCAAATGGCAAAAAATGAAAAAGGAGGTTCATCGATGGAGTCTTTCGACAATTCCAAGAAAAATCCGAGGGATATGACAAGTGAGGAAATCATAGCAATAATTGCAAATAGTAAGAAGAAGAATATAGTGCGCGCATATGTTTCAGGTGATCTTGATAAGTTGAATGTGGCGAGTATGGATGGATATGATAGCGAGTTCGAGTTTATTGGTTGCGATACTTTCGGTGTGTTTTTTGGTAATTACGATTTCATCTCACCTGTATTGAAGAGTGAATATGTTTCTTCTTCGAAGGTGGAATGGATTGCAAGGAATTCTGCTATCCCGCTTTCGGATATTTCTCAGTTCAATGCAAGGATAGAGCCGGGTGCAGTTATTAGAGAGTATGTAGAAATAGGTAAAAATGCTGTTGTAATGATGGGTGCCGTTATCAATCTTGGTGCAATTGTTGGAGAAGGTACGATGATAGATATGAACGTGGTAATCGGTGCAAGGGCGCAGATAGGTAAGTATTGTCATATTGGTGCCGGAAGCGTAATAGCAGGTGTTGTGGAACCACCAAATGCTACTCCCGTTGTAATCGAAGATAGGGTTGTTGTTGGCGCAAATGCAGTAGTGCTTGAAGGTGTCAAAGTCGGTGAAGGATCAGTTATTGCAGCTGGTGCAATCGTCGTTGATAGCGTCCAACCATACACTGTTGTTGCGGGCATGCCTGCAAAGGTAATTAAAAAAGTCGATGAGAAAACGGTTGGTAAGACGCAGATTTTGGAGGAACTGCGCAAGTTGAAATGAACTTACGAGGTGATAAAGTTGGCAGTCATTGTTCAAAAATATGGCGGTTCTTCAGTTGCTGACTCAGTCAGGATCAAAAACGTGGCTAGGAGGATTGCAAGAAAGGTTAAAGAAGGTTTCAAAGTGGTGTCTGTGGTCTCAGCTATGGGAAAGACAACAGATCAACTGATCTCACTTGCTAAGTCTGTTTCTGTAAATCCTAACGAGAGAGAACTTGACATGGTGCTTGTGACCGGTGAACAGGTTTCTTGTGCGCTCGTTGCAATAGCATTGAGAGATCTTGGGATTAATGCAATATCATTGAATGCATTCCAAACTAAGATACTCACCACAAGAAATCATACAAATGCGAGGATAGTCGATATAAATTCTGAGAATTTGAAAAGTTACTTGAAGAACTACGATGTGATAGTCATAACTGGATTTCAGGGAATTACCGAGGATGAGCATTTCACAACCTTAGGACGCGGTGGTTCAGATACTTCAGCAGTTGCGTTAGCTGCAAAGTTAGGTTGTGACTGCGAAATCTACAGCGATGTATCAGGCGTGTTTAGTTGTGATCCCAAGTTGTATCCGAAAACGAGGAAGTGGAAGTATGTTACGTACGATGACATGCTCGAGCTTGCTGCTATGGGGGCTAGGGTATTGCATTCTAGAGCTGTTGAGATCGCGAAGAAGTACAATGTGAAGATATACTGTGCTTCATCATTTACTGATGAGGAGGGGACTTGGGTGGTAGAAAGACTCCCTGAGTGGCTTGAAGAACCTGTAGTAACTGGAATAAGTCTCGACGAAAATCAGATGAAGGTGTCGATAACAAATCTTCCTAACGACGCAAATGTAATTAGCGATATATTCAAGCGGGTCGCTGAGAAAGAGATAAATGTTGATATGATCTCACTCGTAAAGAATGGGGAGGCTACTCACGTGTCTTTCACAGTTATATCTGACAGGGCAAATGGGGTTAAGGAACTACTTGATCAAACCCTGTCGGTCTATGGTGTCAAGTATCGTTTCTATGGTCGCTTTACAAAAATAACGGTCGTGGGAACAGGAATGAGATCTAGTTATGGAGTAGCCTCCAGATTCTTAGAATTGTTAGCGTCCGAAGGGGTTGAGCCAGAATTGATAACTACTTCGGAGATAAAGATTTCTGCACTTGTTTCAGAAGAAAGTGCACATAGACTTGTCGAGAAGATTTGTAATGAGTTCGAGCTATAGGAATCATGTGAGATTGTAGTAACAAGAACGAGGTGATCAAATGAGCTATATTGCCGATACGTACAGCAGATTCCCGATTAGTGTTTCGAGTGCGCAAGGGATAAAAGTATGGGATAGTAAGGGAAAAGAATACATCGATACGTTCATGGGAATCGGTGTGCTCCTATTTGGGCATAATTATCCACCTGTTATTCGGGCATTAAACCATCCCGCCACCTGTAGAGGTAGGGGATTTCGAAAGAAGTTTGGTCAAACGACCCTTATTCTCTCAGGCTGGTCTAAGCAGCCTCTAGCCTGTAGGACTCTTAAGTCCACCAGGTTACTTTTGCGAAGTATGTTCAGTGCACCGTTGCAATCAGCGTTTATAATTGTACCTTGATAAGTTCTGTATTGACCCCTAGATATGCGCTTGCCTCTAAAGTTGTATTCTTGTGGGTTATCTGCGTTGTAAACAGGAAGGGTATCATTTGCAAAGAAATCTGCTTGTGAAGTGTAGCTTTCTTCCTGTTCCACGTAGTTGATGCCATAGCGCTCGCAGAGTGATTTGATTTTAAGTCGCAAATTGCTATGAGGAATCTGTGCAAAGTTTTGATTGTTGCAGCTACCAATGTTAATGTTGCGCTTCCAATCGAGGTTATAGCCAACTACGATGTTACCTATATTGTTTTGTACACCCTGGCCAATGTAAAATCTAAGTGAACAGAACTTGGTATAGCTTCGGTTGTTTCTTCAGCATCCCTATCAAGTATGTTAACTCCTGCCCAATTAACCTTATCGTTAACTTCGTAAACAACGTC
>Ga0209608_1002425_pt1 | contig 13220 bp, 11 predicted proteins | sample AD_UKC130_MetaG_FD_184428 | JGI IMG/M metagenome (GOLD analysis project Ga0209608, IMG submission 184428) | Active sludge microbial communities of municipal wastewater-treating anaerobic digesters from Canada - AD_UKC130_MetaG (SPAdes) (version 2) | ecosystem: Engineered > Bioreactor > Anaerobic... | reverse complement strand
ATGAGAGGCGCATTCCTCTGGAAGATGAGGCGAGGGCTGTGTCCGCCTAGCCGCAGTGCTTGATTGCTTGTTCTACCTTGGTTTAACTTCGCTCTGTGTTGGCTGAGCCGCGCCAATAGCCGCCCATGGGAAAGCCCGTCCCGGCAGGGGAACTCCATAAACGTGTGGCTTTACAAGTATCAAGACTACTTCAATCCCTAACCTCAAGAACGCAAGCAGAGCCAGAATTAGACATGATGTTTAGGGTTTTTCAACAAGACAGTGACCTCCTGAGAATGCCTTGGAGAACCAATCGCCGGCACCAGGTGTTTGTTTACTGACTTCTGGAAACTGTACACTGTTCTGGGAATAATGGCTATGAACGAAGATGGCTTCTGCCCGCTATTAGCGGATTACCTGACCATTAGGTTTGGCAGTAAGTCACGGGCTTACTGAGAAGATTTGACAGTTTAGAGGGAAAAGGAGATTTCCTGTAGAATCCAGTCTACACCGGATTTTCGCAGCAAGAGAGAACGTGCCGAACCGAAGGTAGGATGCTGTCAGTCTGTTGTATGCGTCTGTGGCAATGCTACTAACCCCTGCAGTACAAATGCTCCAATACCGGGCAAGTCTTTGTGGCTCCGCGCAAGCTTTCTACAGGCAGCCTTATAAGGCATGGGCCTATATGCCGGCACTAGGAAGAAGTCTGCGAAAACGGTACAAAACGTATCTCTTTGAAAAGGAGGCACTCTCGGTGAAACGGAACTTACATATATGTCTAATCGCTGTTCTGGTCGGCGTGCTTCTCATAGCCGGCTGTGCAAGCGGCCCTCCGAAAGCGGAACAACCTTCGACACCAAGCGCTGTCCAGCCAGAGGAAGAAATAGCTGTGGCGGATATTGAAGAGACCGTAATATGCGATCAGAATGGTATTGTGGTCACAGCAAAAGGCCTTTCTTATGGGGACCTGTTCGGCCCTGAGCTGAAGATCGTTGCTGAGAATAAGACGAACAGAACCGTGACCATACAAGCGCGGGACGTCTCAGTAAACGACTACATGGTATCCGTGATTTTCTCCTGCGATGTCGCACCCGGGAAAAGCGCCGTTGATGAGATCACTTTCCAAAACTCTTCACTTGAACTCATCGGAATAGAGACTTTCGGGAAAATTGAGTTGAAACTACATGTTTTCGATGCTGATTCTTTTGGCGATCTTTTTGACACGGACGTCATAGTACTCCATACAACCGCGTACGAGCACATTGAGCCGCCATCCGTCCCTGAAGGGATAAAGGTGTACGAGGGCAACGGGATAAGGATCTCGGCCCTAGGATTGACCGACGAGCCTGACTGGCTGGGACGCAGCCTATATTTCCATGTAGAAAACGATACCGACAGGGATATCGTGGTCCAGGTCCGAGAGGTTTCGGTCAACGGGTTCATGGTAGATACGATCATGTCATCAACGGTGGCTGCAGGCAAGAAAATGGTTGATGACCTGCTCATAATGGAAAGCAGCCTTGAAGAAGCAGGGATTCAGACAGTGGAAAACGTGGAGTTCTATTTCCACATTTTCGACGACGATACCTGGGAGGCAATCGCAGATACAGATGTTATCGTGTTAGAGTTCTGAGGAGCTGCCTATAAGGAAACAGCCGGAGCCTGCAACTTACATGAGCCGCAGTCCTTACAGTTTGCCTGGCTCATGACTGTGGGCGCCGGAAATGAGCCGGCTTCTCCACCGGAAAAGCCAGGCATGGCTCGTTAGTCTGTATGCGCTCCGGCTGTTTTCGCGGTTGTCTCGGTCCCTTTGTTGTCTGTTGAACCGCGTTCTCCAAGAGATGCACTTCCTTCTTGTCTGCGTCAAGCTTGGCGCACGCTCCGAGAGCGATTGACAGTACCGGTTTGCAATGGCCTATCCGGAGGTTGTAGATGGTTGGCACGCCAAGAGGCTTTACTTGGTCCTCAAATACCTCCTCTAAGGATTGGCTGTCCTTGTAACCTCCCTTAGGTTCCCTGTCTTCGAAGGTTCCCCATTTTGTACTTGCCGGTTTCGTCGCCGGAATCTCCGCCGTTTCCGCCGCAGCCGGTCATTGTGATCGTGAGTGCCGCAGCTTTGGACAAGGTCCGGGAAATGAGAGACGACATTTTGCTCCTTATTGGGGTTATCCACGAAGATGGACAGGTTTGTGCCGAACACTGCGATGTCTTTGCCGCGGGTCTGAACCTGGAGGGGCACATCCTCAAGGATGAACCTCTGAGTCCCGGGGATCCCGTCGGGGCCCATGGGATCAGGCGCGGAGACCTCAATAAACTCCATGCCCAACCTTTCGCATTCTTCTTTGAACCTGTCGCGGCGCTGGGACAGCAAGGGGATTGACAGGTGTTGCATCAGGCTATGTGTATGGGCTCATCCTCAACAGGGTACGCGGGCAGGAAATGATGATAGGCACCTACGTGGGGTTCTCCATCGTGTCTGCCATGTGCATGTTTTGGATATTGGCACCCTTCAAGAACCCTGAAATGATTTGGGTGATTTCAGGCAAGGGGTTGCGCACCACACTGCCTGTGAGCGATTCTTTGGCGCAGGTCCTGGACAAGTTGTGGGAGTTCTCAATATTTGGCATGAAAGTGCCGACAGGGCTTTTGCTGACCTTCGCCCTGGCCTACCTGCTGCTGGGGATTTTCAACCGGACCAAGCTGGGCATATCCATGCGAATTGCAGGTGCAAATCCATCCTTTGCCATGTCGTGCGGCATCAACGTGGACAAGATGAGGATATTGGGCACAGTGCTGTCCACTGCCCTGGGGGCCATGGGGATGGTGATATATTGCCAGAGCCTTGGGCTGGTTCAGCTGTACAGGGCTCCGCTGATGATGGCGTTTCCGGCGGTTGCCGCAGTCCTAATCGGCGGTGCCAGCGCCAGAAAAGCCACTGTTTGGCACTCCGTCCTGGGTACGGTCCTGTTCCAGACGCTCCTGACCATCGCTTTGCCTGTGACCCGGAGCGTCATAGAAGGAGATATCTCTGAGGTTGCAAAGACCATCATTTCAAATGGCATGATCCTTTACGCCCTGACACGGAAAGAAGGTGACGGCTAGTGCTGAAGCGGTTTCAGCCTAAAGGCGGGCTCAAGGCGGCGGACCTGCTCAGGCAAAATAGTGTGCTGGAAACTTCCATTTTACTGCATCATACACTTGGAGTCCCTTATATTCCAGGCACAGCTCTCAAAGGTTTGGCATCGTCCTTTGCTGAGCAAAGGCTCGGTCCTGAATGGTCTTCCGACTTAGAGGACTGTGCTCATTCAATAATGTTTGGTACTACCGATAGCGCTGGCTATGTGACCTTTTTCGATGCTATGCCTATTCCTTTCACCAGCAAGCTATTCGCTGATGTTATTACGGTGCACCATGGTGACTACTATCAAGAACCAAATGTTTCAGGGAAAAGAGTGCCGCCGGCAGATTGGGACGATCCGAACCCCGTTCCCTTTATTTCAGCCAGCGGCAAGTATTTGATTGCCCTGGTTGGCCCTGAACAGTGGGTTGATGCGGCATTTGCCATTCTAGCCCATGCGCTCGAATCAATGGGGGTTGGCGCCAAGACCAGCAGTGGTTACGGGCGCTTAAGCATGGATGTTAGCCCTGCAACTCCTCCTTGGCAAGCAGAGGTTGATAGTTATATTAGCCAGATAAATGCACTATCTAGGAGGGAAGTGGCTGGCTCAATCCATGCGTATTACGAGGTGTGGCGGGACTTGGAAGTTCCTCCTGAAGGTAAACGTGAGCTTGCACGGGCGATCGTCAAGAAAGTGCAGGAGGCCGGTCGCGAAAGTCAGAGCAGAAAGAAATCTTGGTACCAAGAACTACTAGACTCGCTTCAATAGGGAAGAGTCTGGTGTCAAATCGGGCGAGATCACGAGGGGAGGTCTGTTAATGCTTGTACTGTTAACAACCGGCGGCACCGGCAACCGCAAGGAGGTAGTGTACCGGTGGGCTCCGAAAGGGCAGAAACCTCAAGAATGCCGTACAGCACATTTCCCAATCGCAGCCTATAAGTTTTTCCGACCTGACAAAGTCATCTTTGCTGCTACCCAAGAGGCGGCACAACACGAAAACTGCTTGAAGGTGAAGGAAGCCCTCAAGGATAAAGTTGAGATTGTTATCATCCCTGACGGAAGTTCCGAGGACGAATTGTGGGAGATTTTTGACGTTGTTTCAAACGCCGTACCAAAAGGAGCTCGTATTATTCTGGATATTACCCATGGATACAGATCACAACCTCTTCTTCTCTTTGGTGTGGTAGCTTATTCGGGTCGAACCAAACACACAATTCTTGAAAGGATTGTCTATGGGGCTTTGGAAGCTGGAAAGGAGAGGCCTGACGGGTTAATCCATGCTCCGGTATTTGACCTTACAGTGTTGGCTGACTTACTCGAATGGCTTCATGCTGTAGATACTTTCGCGATCAGAAGTGACGCGAGTAAGCTGGCTGATTTGCTGATTACGGCCCAAGACCGTCAATGGGCTGTGTCTAGGGCAGAGGGGGAAGGTTTGCCCAAGAAGCTGAAGACCATGGCCCGGAGACTTGAGGAATTTTCGGATTCGGTGAGGTTGTTGAGACCTCTCGATGCGATTAAGGCAGCCGCAAAGGTTACGGATTGTTCGAAAGAGGTTGAACAGGAATCGGCTCAATGGGCACGACCTTTTGCCCACATTCTTGGCAATATCGCAAGAGAAACCGCAGAATTAGGAATGGAGCGTCCTGAAGAGCTACGCTACGAGTCATTACAACGGCAACTGCTACTTATCAAGCATTATATACACAAAGACCTTCTGATTCAGGCGGTGTTATTGGCGAGAGAATGGGTTGTTAGCTGGGTTGCATGGTGTAGGAGAAAAGATAACGTCGACTGGCTCTGTCTGCCTTACCGCGAACAGATTAGTAATGCGCTTAACGGGGCTGCCAAGCATCTCGCGGCTGGTGGCGAAGGCACAGAATTCGGAGTACCGTCGTGGTTCACTGAGCTTCCGCAGTCAGGCGAGGTTGTAAAATTATGGGTTTGGCTCCGTGGGTTGCGAAATGATGTTGCGCATTGTGCCATGAACCCGAGAGCAGCAGGTGCTGACAGTGTGAAACAACGCGCTATGAAATTGCCCTGCCGGCTAGCGACCTTACTGGAGCTAGATCAGTCTAGAGACACAACAGTGTAGAAGCTGTATAGTCTTTGCTAAGTGCTGTTCACTGACGTGAGTGCTAGAACTTGTACAATCTTCGACTTGAAAACCATCGTGACAAGACCGAGTTCACAGGGCAAAGGTTGCATAGTGACAATGAGCTAGGTTTACCTCTACAGCGGCGGCTAGTCGCGTACTTCTTCGGCCAAGAAGTAGTTTGGGTTGCATTGTCGTTGGGTTTCAGTAGTTCAAAAAACCCCGGGAACCGACGACATAGCTGAAACAAGAAAACTTGGGCGAGTTCTTGCTAATTCCGCAGGTGATATAGCGATGTTGAGTTCAAGCCGCCCTGATAGCACAATGAGGGTGACCGTTTGCTAAATAGCAGTTCAAACGGTTCTTAGCCTACCTATGAGGGATGGAAACCCAGGATACTGAAGGAAGCTGGAATACCAGCCAAAGTTCTTAGTTGAAAACCTTTACATTCCCTCGCTTGCATGATGGGACTACCACTGAGATTGACTTGCTGATGATATCAGAAACTGGGTTTTATGCCCCGCAGCAGGCAGACAGTCTCTTTGTAAGTCTGCTGCGATATTCCCGTGTTGATGACAGGACCAAGCAGGCACATATTACTGCTACGCAGGCGAAAAGGCCAAAGCAAACCGCAGTCGGAACAAGAATGCACGGTAGTGATATGTAGGACAATCTGACGTAATAGTACAGCGGTATCAGGTCCAAGAGTCATCCCCTGAACACAGGACCAGCTTGTTTCCCGAGCCCTATCGATCATCACACCAATCATTTGACCTCTGTGCCCAATCTTATATACTTGAAGACGTGCGCCAAAGCACGGACCATACCAGGTAATTAATGGAGACGACAGATGGCCAAAGACACATACGATCTAACCCAAGGAGATATCCTGAGAAAACTGCTGATAGTGGCGTTTCCTATCATGGGAACCCAACTAATGCAGATGACATACAACCTTACTGACATGTTCTGGCTGGGCCGCACCGAGAATTCTGTGACAGCAGTGGCTGCAAGCGGGCTGGCCGGAATGTTCATGTGGCTCGGGGCGGCGCTCCTTATGATCGGGCGCATGGGTGCCGAAATCGGAACTTCCCAGAACCTAGGGCGGGGTGACATAGGTACTGCCCGGGAATATGCCGAAAACTCCGTTAGACTGGCGCTGGGCCTGGGCATAGCGTACGGACTCATCCTAATCGTGTTCGCTGAACAGATTATTTCCCTCTTGCAGGCAAGAGAACCGGCTGTGTTAGCAAGCGCCAGCGGTTACTTGCGCATTGTGGCACTGGGTATTCCGCTCACCTATATATCGGCATCTATTACCGGATCGTTCAACGGCGCCGGCAACTCGCGCCTGACATTTTTCGCTAACTCGATTGGGCTGGTAGTTAACATGATTCTCGATCCCCTGATGATTCTGAAATTCGGCTGGGGTGTTCAAGGTGCAGCTGTAGCCACCGTGATTGCCCAGGGAGTGGTATTTGGGCTGTTCGTATGGTTTGCAAAGCGGCACCCCAACAGGCCCTTTTCCCAATTTCACCTGTTCGGCCGGGTTGACTGGGAAAAAGTCCGCCGGATTCTCAAGTGGAGCGTACCTATTGCGGTTGAGAGCGCAGCATTCACTGCACTTGCTATGGTAGTTACCGGGATGGTATCGGCCTGGTACGGAGAAACCGCTGTGGCTGTACAACGGGTGGGAAGCCAGATTGAGTCCCTGTCATGGCTTATCGGCGGAGGTTTTGCTTCGGCCATTACAGCCTTCGTAGGCCAAAATTACGGTGCTCGCCAGTGGGCGCGCATCCGCCGGGGATATCGGATTTCCTTGGCTGTGCTGCTGGGCTGGGAAGTGTTCGTCACGGTTGTCTTGGTGCTAGGAGGGCGCTTCCTGTTTTCTTTGTTCCTCAGCGATCCGCCGGAGATTCTGGATATGGGAGCCACTTACTTGCGCATCTTGGCGATATCCCAGGTGTTTATGGCCTTGGAAGGTGCATGCTCCGGAGTTTTCCGGGGAATGGGAGAGACCCTGCCTCCAAGCATATGCAGTATAGCTTCTAACCTGTTGCGCCCGTTGTTTTGCTGGACTCTTGGAAGATGGTTGGGCCTCAACGGCTTGTGGCTGGGGATAACCTTCACAGCAATGTTCCGCGGCACAACTATGTTCATTTGGTACACCTTGTACGAAAGGCGGATTCCCGTGGAGAACGAGGCCAGGGTTGTGTCTACGTAGGCGGCTTAGGCACAGTATCCAGGCTTAACCTGGCTGATGGGCTTTTGCCAATGGAGGCCCTCGGAGCCTGCGCGAGAGAGTCAAGCCGCAAGCACGCTTACCGCGCAAGCATAAGGTAAGATGTCCAGGGTTTTTCTATCGGCGGTTTACTCCTTTTTGCGAACATTGCGAGTCCTTGCTATTTGCTGTGTAAGGCACTGGTCCGCTGATAACGGCATGAGGCGCCTATGCTATTGTAATCGGGCATGGCAAGGCTTGGATACATCTGTTCCTAGCGGGTCGGGCCCGTGCTTGCTTTGAGACTGAACAGCCGGAGCTCATAAGTCTTACGAGCTCCGGCTGTGTTGTTTCCTGGTTTACCTGCTACTCTGTTTCTCTACTGTGTTGCACCTTCCAGCAGACAGACTTCCTTCTTATCTGCATCCAGTCTGGCATATACTCCGAGAGGTATAGACATAACCGGCTTGCAGTGGCCAATACGGAGGTTGTAGATCGCTGGCACACCCAGATCCTTCAGGTGGTCGTTGAACACTTCCTCCATGGGCTGGCTGTCGTGATAGCTGCTCTTGATGGTGGCATCCTCAAATGTCCCTAGTATGATACCGTTGGCTTCTTGCAGTTTGCCGGCCAGCCTCAGCTGGTTGAGCATCCTGTCAACCTTGTAGGGCTCTTCGCCCAGGTCCTCCAGGACCAGGATCTTACCCTTGGTGTCTATTTCATACGGAGTCCCCAGGGTGCTGCAAACCAGCGCCAGGCATCCACCCACCAGCTGCCCGATACCTATGCCGCCGTTTATAGTCACGATTTCTTCTCCTTCGGGATTCTCAAGTTTGCCGTAGGCATCGGGTTCCATGATCAGCTTGAACAAGCTTTCTTTGGAGTAGTCGTCGAAGTCATCGATCATATTGGAGGATACCATGGGCCCGTGGAAGGTTACTAAGTTGCATATCTGGTTGAACGCGATATGCAGCACTGTTATATCGCTGTATCCTATGAACACCTTGGGATTCTGCTTGATGATTTCATAATCGATCTTGTCCAGTATCCTGGGCGCGCCTGTGCCGCCCCTTATGCAGATGATGCCGTCCACCTCGGGATCTGCGAACATCTCGTTGATGTCCTGTGCCCTGGTTTGGTCGTCTCCCGCTAAGAAGCCGTGCCTCTTGTAGATGCTCTTGCCTTCCTTTACCTTGAAGCCGAGATCCTGCAGTTTCTTGATGGACCTTTGCACGTTCTCCTCGGTTGTGTTGCTGGCCGGAGCTATCAACCCTAGAGTATCACCAAACTTCAGGGCTTTGGGCTTAATCATGTGTTTTCCCTCCTGTTGTATGAGAACCGGGTTATCCGGGTTACAGAACAGCCATTAGTTTATTTGAAGAACAACCTTGTTACCCATGCGGCGGCCAATATGCCTGCCAGGTCAGCCAGGAGTCCTGCGGGTAGTGCATGCCTGGTTTTCTTTATCTGTACTGAACCGAAGTACACTGCCAACACGTAGAAAGTGGTGTCAGTTGAACCGTTCATCACCGCTGCCATTCTACCTATGAGTGATTGCGGGCCGTGGGTGGTTACCAGCTCCGTCATGATACCGCGGGCTCCGCTTCCTGACAACGGACGCATGAACGCCATGGGTAGTACTTCGCCGGGCATACCTATCAGGTTGGTTATGGGGCTCAAAGCTTTCGTAAGGAGGTCCATAGCGCCTGAAGCCCTGAACACACCGATGGCGCACAGAATAGCCACTAGAAACGGGATGATCCTGACTCCAGTCTGGAAACCTTCTTTGGCTCCTTCAGTGAAGCACTCGTATACTTTAACCTTCTTTATCAGTCCGTAACCTACAAAACCTACGATCATGATAGGGATTGCCCATACGGACATTGCATTGACTATTTTGACGAACATAAATATACCCCCTTACCCTTCCTGTTGTTCGCCGGGATTTGCTTGCATCCTGAACCTGGGCAATTTCGAAAGGAGCTTCGCGGCAATTATGCCTACGGTAGTCGAACATGCAGTGGCTATTATGGTAGGCCCTATGATTTCCGTGGGGTTAGCTGACCCTGCTGCCGCAAGCACTGCGACCGTGGTGGCGCTGATGAGGGTCACCGACGAAGTGTTGATGGCCAGGAACATGCACATGGCGTCGGTTGCCGTGTCCTTGACTGGATTGAGTTTTTGCAGCTCCTGCATAGCTTTGAGCCCAAGCGGAGTAGCAGCGTCGCCGAGGCCCAATACATTAGCTGCCAGGTTCATAATCATAGCGCCCATAGCGGGATGTTCCGGGGGCACATCGGGGAACAACCTTACGGTGACAGGTTTGAGCTCGGGCTAGCTTCTCTACAATGCCTGATTCCTCTGCAATTCTCATCAAGCCTAGCCACAAGCTCATCACACCGACAAGGCCTAACGACAACTCAAAAGCCGATTGGGCGTTGTCAATGGCGGCCTTCGTGACTGCTTCGAGATTGCCTGTAGCTGCTCCTACGACGAAGCCGATGATAAGCATACCGGCCCAGATGTAGTTTATCATATGCACTCCTCCCAACTAAACTTACTCAGACCTGAGTAGAACCAAAGCGACGTAGTATTCTATGTGATATGGAAAATTCCTCCTTGGGATCTGCAACCTGTTTGAGTTTCTTTTCACGCACCTAGGCCGGTTAAATGCCCAGCATAACGGCGTTATCTACGACCCTGAGGGGGCTTTCCGCTCTACCAATACTTAATCCCTTTTTCGGCTTGGATTCGAAGTACGCTTTCGAGTGTACGGTAGGTCTCCGGAAGGCGTTCGGTGAGCGCCTAACGCTCGTTCAGTCACCGCCCTGGGCTCCATTATTTCGTCTTCCGTGGTATATTAGGAGTGCTTTGGTAATGTGCCACAGCTTATGCTGGCCGGCTTTTTGGCAGTTTTCCGGCAGCGATGAATAGCTGTTAAGGCAGGGAGGGCTGTATTAGTGAGCGCTGCATCAACCAAAGAAAACAAACTGGGGATCATGCCCATAAACAGACTGCTTATCGATGTGTCGCTGCCCATCATGATATCCATGTTCGTGCAAGCCCTTTACAACATTGTGGACAGCATATTTGTGGCCCGGATCAATGAAAACGCCCTCACCGCGGTCTCCCTGGCTTATCCTGTTCAAAGCCTTATGATTTCGATTGCAGTGGGAACCGGGGTGGGGACCAACGCCCTTCTGTCCAGATCCCTCGGGGAGAAGGATTTTGATAAGGCCAACCGCGTTGCCACCAATAGCATATTTCTCGGGGTCCTGAGTTTCCTGACATTTATGACAATTGGCCTGCTGTTTTCACGGACATATTTTGTGTCTCAGACTACCGATGCGGAAATCGTTGGATATGGCGTGACCTATCTGAGCATTGTCTGCATAGGTTCCATTGGCAAGTTCATGCAGATTGTGTTTGAGCGGTTGCTTCAAGCTACGGGAAAGACTGTGTACTCAATGATTGCCCAGGCTACCGGAGCCCTGCTCAACATCATCCTCGATCCCATTTTGATTTTCGGGTACTTCGGCATGCCCAAAATGGGTGTGGCAGGCGCTGCCATAGCCACGGTCATCGGCCAGACGGTATCGGCCGTCTTGGCAATTATCTTTAACCTAAGAGTGAATAAGGAGCTTGACTTAAGCCTTACGGGTTTTAGGCCGGATGCAGGGATTATCAAAGGCATCTACGCAGTAGGTGTCCCGTCAATTGTCATGAGATCTGTTTCATCTGTCACTACGTATGGGCTGAACAACATCGTGCTCAAGTTCTCTTCCACAGCCGCTGCTGTCTTGGGTGTATACTACAAGCTGCAAAGTTTCGTGTTCATGCCGGTATTTGGGCTAAACAACGGGATGGTTCCCATCATCGCGTACAACTACGGCGCCAGAAAGCGGGGCCGGGTGCTTGAAACCATCAGGCTGAGCATCACCTACGCTATCGTCATCATGGTGGTGGGTTTGACTGTGCTCCAGGTATTTCCCGGAAAACTCCTGGGCCTGTTTAACGCGTCAGAAGATATGCTGAGCATCGGCATCCCCGCTTTACGTATCATCAGCCTGAGCTATATTTTTGCAGGGATTTGTGTGGTGGCAAGCTCGGTGTATCAAGCGTTCGGCAACGGGGTGCTGAGCCTTATCTCCTCAGTGGTAAGGCAGTTGGCGGTTTTGCTGCCTGCGGCCTACTGGCTGTCTTTGTTCGGCCACGTCAACCTGGTATGGTGGGCGTATCCTATTGCCGAAATAGCAGCCATATTGCTGAATATCGTGTTCCTTAAGAAGATCTACGAGAAAACCATGGCTTTGGAAGAGCCGGTGGGGGCTGCCGCCAACAACTGATTTGTTCCCTGGCTCGTGTTGGCATATTTGTACAGGATCGTACAGGCGGTTGTAACCCAGATCGCATTAATTAGAAAAGTCGTATAATTAAGAAGTACCAGTGGTCATCACACAGCTTGGAGATACCGGGATCCTGGTTGACCCTCCGGGGCTACGATATGTGGGGAAAGAAAGGGCCCGGGATGGCAATGATGGTCTTGGAAACAGGGACAACGGCAGTTGCATGGATGGGAGGACCGACTCACAATGGATCAGAAGCGTTGTTGCAAAGGAAATGGAAGCAGCGGGCACATGTGCGGACATGATGAATACCTCAAACAGATCAGAGGCCGGCCTATCAGCGAAATCGAAACCCCTGCGCTCATGGTCGACCTGGACATCATGGAAGCCAATATGGACAAGATGATGCAATTCCTCGAACACAGCGGTGCGGGCGTCGGTATCAGGCCTCACGCAAAGACCCACAAGACTCCTGAAATCGCCATGACTCAGATGGAGAGAGGCGCTTTGGGCATCTGCTGCGCCAAACTGGGTGAAGCAGAGGCACTGGCAGAAGGAGGGGTGCCGGATATCCTCATCGCCAACCAGATTGTAGGTGAGAGGAAAATCCGGAGGCTGGTTGCCTTATCCAAGAAGCCCGGCCTCGATCTCAAAGTTGCCGTGGATACCCGGGAGAACCTGGAGGATATCTCCAGCGAAGCTGCCAGGCAGGGCGGCAGGGTAGGTATCGTTGTAGAGGTAGAAGTGGGCCTCAGAAGAGGCGGGGTGAGGACCGTTGAGGAGGCAGTGGAGCTGGCTAAACTGGCGGCGACCCTGCCCGGAGTATGGTATGCAGGGATAATGGGCTATGAAGGCCATGCGGTGTTCATGCCCGATTATGAAGCCAGAGAAGCTGCTGCCAACAGGTCCTATGACATCCTGCTGGGCGTCCGGGACGCCATAAAAGAGCAGGCAGGGCTGGATTCGGGAATTGTGAGTGCCGCCGGCACCGGTACCTTTGCATTTGCAGCCAAGAGGCGGGGGCTTACCGATATCCAAGCAGGTTCATATATCTTCATGGATCTTAGGTACGGCCAGACCGCAGGTGTGGATTTTGCCAACTCACTGGCTGTGGTGGCTACTATAACAGGCCACCCTGAACCGGATCTATATATTTGTGATGCGGGACTTAAGTCCATGACCAAGGAATTCGGTACGGTGGCTCCCTTGCCGTCGTACGGCCTCAAGGTTATCGATATGTCAGAGGAACATATTACTCTGGGGCCAGATAAGGCTCCCCTCCAGTTGCCCAGCTTAACTGAACTCGACCAGAAGTACGCCAAGCCCGCCAAGAGGCCCTTGGGAGTTGGCGACAAGATCCTGCTTATTCCCAGCCATTGCTGCACCACCGTCAACCTCCATGACCTTCTGTATGCTGTGCGGGATGGCAAAGTGGAAGACGGCTGGGAAATTACAGGAAG
>Ga0209608_1002410_pt1 | contig 13278 bp, 9 predicted proteins | sample AD_UKC130_MetaG_FD_184428 | JGI IMG/M metagenome (GOLD analysis project Ga0209608, IMG submission 184428) | Active sludge microbial communities of municipal wastewater-treating anaerobic digesters from Canada - AD_UKC130_MetaG (SPAdes) (version 2) | ecosystem: Engineered > Bioreactor > Anaerobic... | reverse complement strand
GTCTTTTCTTGTATTAGAACCTCAGCCCGAAGAGAATGCTTGCGGGCTTCTTCGGGTAGTCCAGCTAATTCCGGATGACTTTTAAAGAGAGTACTGACCGTGGAGAGGAGTTCCTGCTTTCCAGCCTGGTTACTAATTCTCAGAGCGGCAGCATATTCATTCAGGGCTTCTGTCCAGTTTGACCCGGCAACTAAGGAAGCTGCTTTATCAAGATGAGCCTGGCGGGCAGGTTTAAGCAGGTCAAGCAAAAAGTTGGCATTCCGGATGACAAGAGCATTAGTTGAGGAGGCAACATTTCTGCTGATCGAGCTAAAGGCTGACTCAGCTCCGGTCAGGTCGCCTTTTCGGGCTAAAAACACGACCTTAAGGACAGCCGCTACCATATTTTCCGGATCATTAACAGCCGAGATCTCGTTCAGAGCCAGGTCATTATCTCCGCGATCCGAAGCGATAGCCGCCCGGGCTATATGTGTCCAGTCCTGAGCCGGATCGATGGCAGCTGCTTTATCAGCATCAGCGGCGGCTTCATCGAGAAGACCTTTCTCCCGGTAAAGAAAGCTTCTAAGACCGAGCACTTCTGCACTGTCTTTAGTCTGAAGCTTGGTAAGGAGGGTGCTGGCTGCGGAGATGGCCTCATCGTATTTTCCGGCTCGAGCGGCGACGTTCATCACACTTCTTAGAGGTGAAAGCTCATCCGGGGCGAGCTCAGAGGCAGAGCGAAAATGGTTGATGGCCTGGTCATAGTTTCCCAGGTTGAAGAAAATGTTTCCCAGCCGCATCTCGACCCAGGGATTTTTAGGATCGAGAGAAACGGCTCTGTTGAGAGAATTAATCGCTCCGCTGTAATCCCCGGTCGCGGCTAAGGTATCGGCCAGAGCCTGGAGGGCATCTATATTATCAGGAGCCAGCTTCAGGGCTGCTTCGGCTGCAGCCTGGGCCTCGTCATATTTTTTTATGGCCAGATCAGAAAAGGCCAACCCGACATAGTTTTGCGGTTCTCGAGGGTCAGCCTGAATCCGGGCCCTGAGAGCCGCGGCTGCTTTCTCGTACTGACCGGAGGCATAATAAGCCTGCCCGGCACGTTTTTGAATTAACATTACTCCTTGACTTAATTTCTGGTCAAGGTTGGTTCCAAGACTGCGTGACCATTCGGCCCAGGTCTTCATTCCCTGGATGGCCTGCTCAACGTCAGCCCCCTTGCTGATTAAAAGGTCAACTATTTCACTGTGGCCTTCGGCAGCCGCGCAGCCCAGGGCTGTCCAGCCATTCTGACCGATCATATTCAGATTGGCTCCACGCTCAATGAGGAGCTTGGCTATCTCCAGCTGGCCGGATGAAGCAGCCGTGATTAAAGGCGTGCCATAGTTCCATTCATCAATATTAGCTCCTTTATTTAAAAGTTCAGTGACTTTTTTAATGTCTCCTTTCTGAATAGCTTTCTGTAGCGGAGTCAGCCCGGCAGCCAGAGCCGAGACAGCCAAAAGGGTTAATGTTAATAGAGCTACAGAAATACTTCCCGGCCTTGACCATTTCATCTGATCCTCCTTGAAGCCCACATGACTTTTTCGTTAGCCGTCAAAATTCTAAATCTTGGCCTCATCTCTGTCAAATCCGCCTCTGGGCACCAGACTAGCCTGATTCTTAAATCTGGATTAACTCAGTTTACACTTTTGCCAGCTAAGAACGCAGTAATTCATTGCCTGACGAGAAAATCTACACGAAGATTATTCGCTTACTTGGTAAAATATCAATGTTAAACTCATACCCTGCCTCGCGATATAATCCATTTGAAGGAAGCTTTTGCCGGCCGGGTTTAGATCCAGTGAAGGTGCTGGCTAAATGAGCTTGATCCTGGAAGCAACGTCCAGGAAAAAGTCCTTTGACCAGACGGCTAAAGAAGCCGGATCTTTGACGAATGGTTCCGCCTCCTGCTTGATTTGCTCGATGTTTACCTTCTCGATTCTTGTAACGATCCTAAAAGGACAAAAACTCTCTTTTTATCTTTCCCGCTCAGTTTCTCTGAACGATTCCGTCTACAGCTAATAAACCCGGCTGCAATTTCCATTGAGAGATACAGTTTGGAGGTAAGATAGATCTATTATATATTTCCTTTGCTAATTAACCTTGCCTTTTATAACAGCAAAAACCTGGCTGAGAATAAAGAGTCGGGCTGGTAGCGGTGAAAACCCACGATCTCAGAACACTTTAAGTTTCGTAGCTCATAGAAGCGATGTCAGGCTCAGACTATCAAACACTTTATCAGGTATATATCAATTATCTGCCAAGATAAAAATCATTTGAGTGGAGATTGTATAATATATACAATACTAAATGAAGCTGGCAGGTGGGTGGGTTCAAGATGCACCCTCAAATGAATTTCTTTTCTGCAGGATGGAAGGCAGATCACTGCTCTAACATGAGCTTAATTCACCTCAACAATATCTTGATTAGTCTAGTCTAAGAATTTTTTAAGTGAAAGGAGAAGAAGTGCGAGTAATAAACTTCAATATCAACGGAGCCATGGTACCCGGGAGAAAAGATCACGAAATCCAGGAACGCTCATGGCATCTTCTGGCTGCTTATGGTGCCGATATCGGCCTGATTCAAGAGGTTGAGTTAAAAGCGATACCCGATTGGGCGTACAAAGAATGGAACATAGTTTGTGGAGAGCCAGAACTCCTGGGTGATGCTCAGGTCGGGTGGGGTTCTGTAATAGTGGCCAAAGAGGGGCTGGACCTCAAACCCAGAAACGACTTGCTCAGTCAGCAATGGGTGAACCTTCTTTATGATTATGCTGTCTTCGGGCAGATACGTCTGCCCGACGGCGAAGAGGCTATTGTGGTTAGTGTGCACGCACCTGCTCGCAGACTGCCTGCCTATCTGGAGTGCGTGAATAAAGTCGGGGCACTTACAGAGGAAGAGATGAAGGCAATGGCCCAGCCGGGCGACGCCCCCTGGGCACTTGATTTATTTTTTTCTGCTATTTCACCCCTTGTTAAGGGCAAGCGATTCCTGGTCGGAGGTGACTGGAATAATTCAAGATTATTTGATAGGTATCGAACCCTGAGAAAGCACGGGCAGCCGCCGTTTTCAGCCATGTTTTTCACCAGAGCTCAGGATGCTGGCTGGTTTGAATGTCATGGCAGTCAAAATGAGGAGAGAAGCTATCTCAAATCTCGTACGCTTCCCCATCAGCTGGATCACCTTTTTTGTGACTGTAAAACAGGCCTGAAGATGAAGTCGTGCTCCATCAAAAATGAATGGCCTGCCGCGGAGCTTTCGGATCATGCCTCGATGGTGACTGATTTTCTCTGGGCGTGAAATTGCAATTAGCTAAAGTAAGTGAGTTTGAGTGGCTTTACAGTCTCGATTGATAGTAGACATTATAGATAACAGCGTTGAAGGAGGGAGGTTAATTATGAAAATTCGAAATTGCTATGTGGAGTGTGGCGAATTCGCTGAGTTTAAGCCCATCTTAAAAGCCTGGTGTAAAGTGAACAAAATTTATATGAATAAGTCTGGAAAAGACTGCCCATGGAGATACAACGAGCGGGCGTTGATTAGTTTATTAGCCGCGGCTGCCTGGACATCAGGTTATCCTGCCATTGAGGAATTCACAATATTTAAAGGCAGGCGGAAAGACAAAACCCACGGCCCGGGACGCTGCGACCTGAAAATTCAAATCGATGGTAAGAACTACTTATTCGAAATTAAAAAAAGTAGACCCCACCTTGGTAAAAAGCCTGGAGAAGACGACATAAAAAAGGTGGTGGACAGAAATATGCTTGGCTGCCTGCAGGAAGCTTGCCGGGATGCTGGTAAGCTTAAACCTAAAACGGGCAAAAGATTTGGTCTTTGTTTTATAGCTCCGGTCATTCCTGAGACTGAAGAAAATAAGCTCGTTGAAAAGCTTAACGTACTTATTGCTCGGTTAAAGAAAAAGGAACGTGAGTATGACCTGCTCTCGTGGTTTTTTGCCACTGACATGGACAGCGTTCGATTCAATGGGAAAATATATCCTGGCGTTTTCCTTTTAGCGAAGGAAACAAAAAAATATCAGAGATCGAACTCGAAGCGCCATTGATTTGGCTCGTAAATCTATCTGTCCTTGAAAATGAATCCTCGAAAAGAGCACCTGCACAAGCCCAACAGTTTATCTTCCTAGGGCCGTGGTGCGTTGAGTGCTAAAAGTCCTGCATTTCGCTCTTTAGAATTGGCATCTGATCTTAGAATCAAAATCTGGGCACCAAGCGGCAATCTAAATGAGCTTTATCCTGGAAGCAACGTCCAGGAAAAAGCCCTTTGACCAGACGGCTAAAGAAGCGGGATCTTTGACGAATGGTTCCACCTCCTGCTTGATTTGCTCGATATTTACCTTCTCGATTCGTTGCACCAGCAGGTGGCGTAAATCATCTTCTGTTAAGGCTGCCGGTCCTGTCCAGTGACCCGTCTGGCGCATTCTCTTCTCGAGATGAGCTAATCTCAACTCAGGGTGGTAGGCCGCAAACCAGACGAAATCATACCAGTCTCTTCCTTTCATTCGACTCTTCCAGCCTCGGCCTAAGACAGCGTGCATTTTTCCGGCAAACATATCGGGCAGCGTGAAGACCCGGACCGCAAACGGAATTGGCCGCAATAAGTACCGCATCTCTGTTATAAATCCAGAGGGCGGATTTATGTCCACTTCCAGCTTTATTTTCAATACCTGATTGCGAGGGACCTGCCTGATGAGGTTCTGGTCAAACTCGACCGTTATCATCTGGGCCTGTGTCTCAGCCTTAATAAAGGCAGATTGGACAGCTGCTTCTGGCTTCCTGACTTTGGGCTCAACTCTAACCTTGAATCCGAAGGACTCAAGCTCTTTTTTTAGAGCCCGGCTGTAGTCGGCCAAATTGAATTCCTGATATGCAGCCAGCAGGGAAAAATCCAGATCTTCAGAGAACCGGTCAAGCCCGTAAAGTACCCTGAGGGCTGTTCCTCCATAGAAGGCCGCCTTCTCGAAGAATTTTCCTCGCCACAGGCCGAGAAGAGCAATTTCCTGCATTATTTCCCGGAGAGCACGCAGAGAATCCTCCAATGATTTAATTTCGTAAGCAGAAAGCATCTGACGAATAGCTTCATTCATGGTTTGTCTCCCCGGCTTTCTGTAATTGCCTAACCAGTTGGCTCAAATATCTTAACTTACGAGAGCGATAACGCCGGGCGAAGTCGTAAATCCTTTCTGCTGGCAAGGACTTGAGAAAATCAGGTTCAATTCTCAGGTCTTCTTCGAGGAAGCGCTGCATTTCCGCCGCAGAAGCGATAGCCAAACCCCTTAGCGAAACAATTTTGTCAGCCAGGGCCTTTTCCGGTGTGGCTATCAGAAAGGCTTGTTCATGGTCTACCTCTACCCTGACCAGGCCAGTTTCATAAGCTCCTGGTGGAATTTGCCTGTAAATGAAAAGTCCAACCGGAGTGTTGAACCGGCGAGAGCGATTGGGGGTAACTGAGGTCAGGGCCTCAACTCTCTCCGGGATAATCCCGTAGTAAGCAAGAGCATAATCCAGGGATATGTAGGAAGGTCCGTGGACGAGGTTGGCCAGAAGCTCTTTTGAATATGGATGCCTCCTGTACTTCGGGCCGAAGACATACAGCCCTTTTTTGACCCTGATAATGATTTCCTGCCGGAGGAGATCGGTAATCTTATCCCTGGGAGAAGACAAATCCTTCAGGGTATGGATCAGAGTTTGATAATCAAAAATCTCGGTCTCAATCTGGGCGCGGATGTCTATGGCTTCCATATTTTGACCTCGTATGTCGACTTATTATCGACATACTATGCTTAATTATCAGCTTTGTCAAGCCCCTGAATTGCCTGGCCTTAACTCTGGACCAATCAAAATTAAGACCTTCTCTTATCGGGCAAAAATCAATGGAGTCTTTACCAGTATTTTTGTATCATAACCCCGGGGTTTCAAAATGAAAAGAGTCGCTTTATTTTTAGGTTTCATTCTTGTTCTCTTTTCCAATAATGATTTTTTAAACTGTTATTCCGACTCAAAGGAGCTGCAATTTAAGCCTCTAAAAGTTGAAAGGTTGCTCACGCTCGGATCTGATAGAAGTAACGAAGATTTTTTTAAGCCCCGCTCTTTTTATGTAGATAAGGAGGGGCGAATCTTCATCCTGGATTCTGGAAACGGCCGCGTTCAATGTTTTTCTGGCGACGGAAAGTTCCTTTTTTCCTTTGGTCGAATAGGTCAGGGGCCGGGCGAACTATCAAAAGATGCCTCTAAAATTAAGATGCTTGAAGATGGCCGAATCTACTTGATTGATAATCCACAACGCCGGATTAATGTCTATTCACCTGAAGGTAAGTTTCTCTCATCGGCTAAGACTTCAGTTTATTATGACGACCTGGAGCTGGTTGATGGTACTTATTTCTTGTCCTCTATGATTCTTGAGAAAAACCATAAACCGATTCATATTGCCAGACGCCTTGGTGAAATAGAAAAAGCTACAGGGCTATTTATAGAACCAAGGCCGGGTCTGGTTAAAGACATCTCCAACCTTTCCATGCCCGAGCCTTTCCGCCAGATCTATAGAAATTGTAATTTTACCAGGCTGGTTTCAACTCCCCAAAAAGAGCTGATATTTTCTCAACTGTCCCCTTATCACCTGGTAAAGTACAATTCGAAAGGGGAAATAATCAAAGATGTTTCTGGCCAGACTGATTTTGACACTTCCGCTAAGATCAGCTTCTCGGTAGATGAGAAGGGAATTTCAATTCAAGCCTCTGACCAGGCCAGTGTTTTTGATTTGAGTGTTAAAAGCGACGGCTCCCTTCTGGTTCCCTTCGTCAATCCTAAAAGAGATATTTTCTTCATTGACGTCTATGACTCTGATTTGAATCTGGTTGACAGGTTTAAGATGCCCAACGAAATTTTTGATGTCAAAAAAGGCGAGTCAATTGCTCAGATTTACATCGATAATCTCAACAACCTTTATGCTTTGGTGAGGTCAGAGGAAGATTTCCCCCGGCTGGTAGAGTTCAGATTAAACCTCAATTAGCTCTGGTAACCAATACAGTTCAATTTTGCAGCTTTTGAAAGAATGTAAGAAGTAAACGCAGTCTCCCGGAATCAATCGAAGTGGGAAATGGTCCTTTATTTTCATGATGCTATCTACCAGTTGCAGAGGTTGTCTTTAGAGTAATCGGAAAAGCTAAAAACAAAAGCTGTAAGAAACCCAACTACAGTGCTGGTGATGTGTTCCGTTACTGCTTCAGACGGGCTCAAAGTAATCGCGGTCGAGATGACTGACCTGCTTGATCTTTTTTTGTTGCAGCAGTTTTTGAATCTCCAGACTCAATTCTTCTCTGGTCTGGCCGAGAGAGTTTTCCAGGTCTTCAAGGCTGACCGGCCGCCGTCGCACTATGGCCAGAATAGCTTCGGCGATATCAACCGGTGCTTTTTCCTGCTCTTTTTTCCTGAAGCTGGCTATGACTTCGGCCTTCTGTCCAAAAACACCTTTAATTTTATTCATTTCTTCTGGCGTCAGAGGCCTGGCCGTCTTTTCGGCGGGAGGCCTGACCACGGTGTTCAGATGGATTTTATCCGGATTTATTCTATCGACTGCTTCCTTTAATTTTTTAAGATGAGCCGGTGAGTCATTTACTCCCTTGACCAGCATGATTTCGAGCCAGATCTGGCCCCTAAACTCTTTTCTGAATTTGGCCAGTCCATCTATGATCTTTTCAACCTTGAGTGAAGGATGCGGGCGGTTAATCTTTTCGAAAACTGGCTGTGTGGCAGCATCAAGCGAAGGGACAACCACCTCAGCCGCGGCCAGCTCTTTTCTCACCTCGGCCCGAGAGAGGAGAGTGCTGTTGGTCAGAACCGCCACCGGAATTTTGGTGATTTTCTTTATCTCTCTAATCAGCCAGCCGATTGATTTATTAAGAGTTGGCTCTCCCGAGCCAGAAAAGGTGATGAAGTCAACCCGGGCTCCAGTTTTCAGGAACTTCTTTATTTCCTCCAGTATATTTTTTTCAGAATAAGGATTTATCCTTCTGATGGTTTTTTTCTGGCTTCTGCCGAGCTGGCAATAAATACAGCTCAGGCTGCAGGTCTTAAAGGGCAGAAGGTCAACTCCCAGTGAATACCCAAGGCGTCTGGAAGGCACGGGACCATAAAGATGCGGGAATTTTTTCTCTTTTTTCATCTGATTTCCTTTTTCTTCAATTACCGTCATTTACATTACCGTTTAACCGCCCGAAAAATCAAGCCTGCCGGTTGCTTCTTCTGCAAATAGAATAAGGTTCAGTCTAAAATCCAGCAAAAGTTGATTCGTTGCCTCATGAGAAAATCTACACGAAAATATTTTGACTTCTGACTTCCGACTATTTTCAGGTGACAGAAGCATAAAGAGGATTAAGCTCTTTTCCTGGTTCATCGTCTTTTGAGCAGGATAGCTTTATGGGTGCCTGTTATCGGAAACGCAGTGCGCACTTACGATTAGTTTCGCCGGAGGTCAAGGAGTTTTGGCGCCGATTTATCATCCAGATATTCTTTTATTCGTCTTTCGGCTAAGCGAACATAGTCTTGGTTGATGTCATAGCCCACAAAATGGCGCCCTGATTTCAGGGCAGCGATAGCTGTCTGCCCGCTTCCTATAAATGGATCCAAAACGATTTCGTCTTCAAAGGTATATAACTGGATTAATCTGTACGGTAACTCGACAGGGAAAGGTGCTGGATGACCGATTTTGGTGGCCGATTCAGCCGGAAAGGTCCAGATACTTTTGGTAAATTCTAAAAATTCCTCTTTAGAGATGGTATTTCTTCGGTTCTTCGGAGCTTTTCTGGTAAAAGTTTTTTTCGAAAAGACCAGGATATACTCATGAATGTCTCTGAGGATGGGGTTTTTAGCCGACTGCCATGTTCCCCAGGCTGTCGAGGGACTGACGCTTGTGCCCTTGTTCCAGATGATTTCCCCTCTCATTAGAAAACCCAGGTCTATCATGTCTTTTATGACGAAAATGTGCAGCGGCAGATAAGGTTTCCGGCCTAAGTTAGCTAAATTTATGCAGGCCCTGCCTCCAGGAACCAGGACTCTATAAACCTCTTTCCAGACTCGCTTTAAAAATTCGCGGTATTCGTTGAGGGTTAGATCCTGATCATATTCTTTTCCCACGTTATAAGGAGGAGAGGTAACCATCAAGTGGACACTATTTTCAGGCAGCTCTTCCATGCTTTCGCTTGAACGGCAAAAAACGCTATCGAGACAATCAGTGCTGACCGGGTTTTCCATATATTCTGTCTGCTCTTCCCTCGGCAAGCCTTCATATAATCGGCTCCCATAGAATTTGCTTGAATCATGATTAATCCGCCCGGGAGAACCAAAGGCACTGGTAGTGGTCCCTGCTGATTTTCGTTTGGCAGTTGGAAATTTCAGTCTTCTTTCCATAGGTCAACCCACCTTTTATATGGACTTATATTTATTTGTGTTTTTTCCCATTCGATAGGAATAGCGAGCGAGTGTTCACAATTTATAAGAGTTGTCAGAGCCTCTTTTGTTATTTCAACTCCCCTTGGGTTTGTGCCGGGTTTGGGTAATTTTATATACCGCTCTTTCCCGAGTTGATTAAATACCAGCTGCTGATTCCTCAACGGAATATAGAACAGGCCGCCTCGTTTTCCCCAGTTGATCTGAACCAATAGCAGATCACAACTGGGCTTATAATTTGCCTGAAATTCGGCTGCTTTTTGGGGATCAACCGTCCAGACCAGTTTGACTCCTGAGAAGCTATTGCCTGTTACGGTCTTAATGGAAATTGGTTCGTTAAAAAGTTTTACATCAGCTTCAGGGTTGGTTATCGGTAGATTGGTATCTATGTTTTCTTCGCCGAATTTATAAATAAGGAGTGCTATAATGACTTTTTCACGCGCTGAGCCCGCTTCCATCCCAATTTTCCCGGCTCGTGAGCTTTCCATATCGGCCATCTGGAAAAGATAAGGAAGCCGCCGTTTAATTTTTTCTACCAAATTGAGATCGTTAAATAATTCGTCTAAGTGATAGTTCACCTGAGACTCCACTAATAATAGTGACGTTTAAGTCCAGCTGTTAATCTCGCTGCACTTCTTTATTATCATAGCTATCATTAAATATATTTTAAAGGGCAAACTTTTTGCCCGAGAGATTCAATTGGCCGATTTGATCAAAAGACCAGATTATTATTTAATCGACCTTCTGGCGGCGGGCCCACTTATCGAACTGAACCTGCCGCCGGTAGAGAAACCTGCTGTTTTTAGCGGACTGGTAATTAAGCTCGGCTTCTATTTCTTCATCCAGCCTGGCGGGCGGAGTCTGGTTGATGACGTCGAGTAAGTTTTTGACAGAAAAGCTGGCGTAGGGCTTTTCTATTTTTCTCCAGGTCTCAAGGGCCTTTTCCTTCTCTCCTTTTTCCCAGAGTGCCAGCCCGATAGCGTATAAGGCCCTGGCCCTGGTCAGCCCGCCCCGTCCGGCTAAATCCTCATAGATTTTGAGCTCAGCCTGCTCGTATTTCTCCAGGGCTTCATCCAGGGATGAAAAGCCTTTCCGGCTGAGGCTTTCCTCGAGGTCCTCATAAACCTGCTTCAAAACAAAAGCTTTAGGCAGCGAGTTAAAAACATAATCGAGAGAGGCTTTTTTAACATAGATGTCCTTAGCCTGAGGATAAGCTCTGGCCAGATTTCGTATCACTCTCCTTTCCATATCTAAAGAAGAGGCGAGGCAGAAGAGAAGCTCATCTCTAACCGGTGAAGGCGGATGACTCTCGATCAGAACGGTCATCCTCTCAAAGATTGGCTTCTTATAAAAAAGTTCCTCCAGAGCATCGAAGGCGGCAGTAAATTCATCTTCAATAAAGATAACGCCATTCAGGTTAGAGTTGATGAAACTTTTGGTAAAGGCAGCCAGCTCTGGATCGTTCCAGTCGTATTTGTTGAGATAATCTTTTTCAAAAATAGAAAACTGCACCTCCTCCGGATAGGCCATCAGCTCATCCAGGATTTCTGACCACCTGGGCGCTGCCAGCTCAAAGTGGACCCGGCCACTTTTCTTCTGACCCTTTTCCTCTGCTTTTTGCTCCTGCCATTCTGCTTCTCCGTAATAGAAAACGCGGAAATTTCCCTGTGGAAAAAGCCTCTCAGCCCGGCTGGAAGTTTGATCCAGTGTTTCCTTGGCCTGTTCATTTTCAGCCGCTGGGAAGATAAAGGTCGGGAAGCCCTTAATAATTGAAAAATTCAAGGCTCCTCTGGCCATAATTTCTGCAAAAGGACAAGGCCGGTAGTAGTATTGAGCCGGCACCTCAGTCTGGCCAGTCCCGAGCTTGAGTTCAATGAAGCTGCCAGGACCAAAGCCTGGCGGATTTTTTAAAGCGCCGGCCTTCTCCAGTTTTTTAAGCTCCTGTGCTTCATCCCGGCTGAGCAAATATAGTTCAGATTTCCCGCTGCCTGAAGCTGCCGGGCTTAAAAAAACTTTTTCGCCAGAACGGATTTCAAAAGTTTCTTCCTTGCCTCCTGGCTGTCTTTCTTTTTGCCCGGCTTTTTCACCGGCGGCAACTCCACTTCCCTGTTTGAAAAAGTTTTCGAGAAGGCTCTTATAGACTTCAACTTTTTCCTTCTCCGTCATCCTATCATCCATAAGCAGAAAGTTTTGGCCCATTTCAGGGAGTTTCTTTTCTTCAAACTCGGCCATCAATCTGGCCAGCTGCTCGTCGAGCCCTATTTCTTTGTTGAGCTCGTCAACGGCGCGGGCAAAAAGTTTAAAATCGCTGTCGACTGCAGGTTGGTCGCCTGAAGACCCCGGGTGCGAATAATAAGAAACCGCGGTGATCGACAGGACAACACCTATAATCAGATGCAAAAGGCCGGAGAGAAAAAGTGCGCCGCTAAAACCACCGCTGGCCTGCTTCACGGCCAGCCAGGCCTTCATGATTTCTGGTTTGAAGTTAAATGATTTGTTCTTTTCCGGTTCTTTTTCCGGAAAAAGAGTTATGAAGCTCATCGTGCTTGCTGTTACCCCTGCTGTTTTCAGGATACTAACATTATAAAATCAGAGTGTCTCCCTTTCAAATTGATAATAGCTACTAAATTTAATTCTGGCCGGGGAACTTTCCTGGTTCTCCTGGTCTCACGGCAAAAAGGTAAAGAAAAATTGCGGCCAGCTCTTGCCTGTTGATGCTCTCTCTGTTAGCATAAAAAACAAGAAAAATGGACAACGTTAGGATGGAAAAGAAAATCGCGGTCAAAATTGTTACTGCTGCCCTGGCCTTCGACATGTGGAGAAACGTGATGATAATGCGTTCCTACGCCCCGAGAGGTTGGCCAGCGGTGTAAAGTCTACCCTGGAAACAGCAGAGGGCGTTCTCAGTTGAGAACGCCCTTTTTTTTATATGGGGAAGAATCCAGAGGAAGACGCGCGGACCAATCAATGACTGAAGTTCGGGGCACAAATTGCGATCGGAAAAGTCTTGAAGAGCTGATCATGGCTGTTTCCGGCCGGACGACTCAAAGGTCATGAGGAGTGCAGAGTAATCAGGAAAAAGGAAAGTTAAAAAATGAAAAAAAGAGTCGTTGTTAAATTTGGCGGGTCGAGCCTCAAAAATAAGGAAGATCTGTCAAAAATTTTGAGTGTGGTCAAAATGTATGAGCAGCCTCTGGCCATCGTTGTCTCGGCTGTTTCGGGCGTGACTGATAGGTTGGCGGAGGCTGTGGCTGATATCAGGAATCTCGATGTTAACGACTTCCTGGCCAGCCTTAACTTGACTTATCAGCACTTCCTGAAGGCAAAAAATCAGGAGCTAAAGGCTCGCCTCTATGAAATAAGAGATTTACTTGAGGGCGCCCGACTCATCGGTCAGGTTCCGGATTTTGTTTATGATCGGGTACTAAGCCATGGCGAACGATGTTCGTCTTTGCTTTTAACGCAATATTTTAACCAGCATGGCTTTGACTGTGAGGAAGCTCTGCCTGAGCAGTTTGGTTTGACCACGGATGCCCGATTTAAGGCAGCGACGGTTGAGCTTGAAGCTTCCGAACGGAATCTAAAAAAATTTTTTAAAGCCGATAAAAATTATGTTGTGCCTGGGTTTTATGGCCTTTCTGGCGGCCAGATCAATCTTCTGGGCCGCGGCGGCAGTGATTATTCAGCTACTTCTATCGGTTATTGCCTTGAGGCCGAAAGGGTTGATCTTTATAAGGATGTCTCTGGTTTTATGACCTGTGATCCCAGATGCGTCAAAGGTGTTAAGCCGGTCAAG
>Ga0209608_1002406_pt1 | contig 13300 bp, 9 predicted proteins | sample AD_UKC130_MetaG_FD_184428 | JGI IMG/M metagenome (GOLD analysis project Ga0209608, IMG submission 184428) | Active sludge microbial communities of municipal wastewater-treating anaerobic digesters from Canada - AD_UKC130_MetaG (SPAdes) (version 2) | ecosystem: Engineered > Bioreactor > Anaerobic... | reverse complement strand
GGCGCCGATACGGAGTGCGGCCCATCATCCGGCGAATCGCCGGGACCACGAACACCTCAAAGCCGACATAAGCCGAAACCGGATCGCCCGGCAGCGTGACCACGGGCGTCTGCTCGTCAAACACTCGACCGAACCCGTGGGTCAGCCCCGGAGAAATCGCCACCTCGCTGAACGAAACCTCGCCGATCTCACTGAGGGTGCGCTTCACCAGAGCGCGTTCGTCCCCAGTAATGCCGCCGGTGGTGATCACCAAGTCTGCGCGAACCAACTGATCTGACAAGACGCGTTTGAAATGATCGGGGTCGTCGTCGACTACGCCGACTCGGTAGGCGATCGCACCGAGCGAACGTACCGCAGCGGCCAGCATTGACGAGTTCGCGTCATGAACCGAGTCGCTGTCCAAGTGCGAACCGGGTTCGCGCAGTTCACGGCCGGTGGACATCAACACCACTCGCGGGCGTGGGCGGGCGCTAACCCGCTCACGACCAAGCGCGGCAACCAAGCCGATCTCGCGCGGGCCAAGCACCGTGCCTTCGGCCAAGGCGACCGCGCCTCGAGCCAAGTCCTCGCCCTCGTGGCGGACGCCTGCGCCGGCCAAAACTGCTCGGGAAATGCCGACGCGGTTCGTGCCGCGGTCGGTCGAACTAGCATCAACAACGGCGTCGGCGCCGCGCGGCAACGGCGCTCCGGCCATGATCTTTACGCACGAACCCTTGCTGATTGCGAACGGTTTACCAAGGCCCGGAACGATCTCGCCAACTACGGCCAGTTCGACCGGTTCGGTCGGGCGAGCGCCCACCACGTCGGCGGCCGCAACCGCATAGCCGTCAATTGCGGCGGTGGAGAATCTCGGGACGTTGTCGTTGCTGAGGACGTCCTCTTGCAAAGTCAGGCCCAACGATTCGACAACTGGCTGGTCATAGGCGGCCAACGGGCCGATCCCGCGCAAGATGGTCTCTAAGTGGTCCTCGACCGTCAGGCGGCCGGGCGCGACACTGACCGGGCGGGTCCGCGGTGGCAGGTCTGCTGACGACATGACGGTCAGCCTAACTGCCAAACGGACTCAAACACCGGACAGGACCGTTCCAGAGTCAACGTGGCGCGGGCCACCCTCGTCGGCCAACGCGACCTTTCCGCGCACCACGACGCCTTCGCCGAAGGTCCAGTCGCCGCGCACGGTGAACGACTCAGCGTTGACCAGCGACACCGGAAACGCGATTCTCTTGTCGAAATCGGCCATGTTCTTGTAGTACCGAGAATCGAGGTCGACTGCTGGCACGTCGTCGAGGCGAGAGCGCATTTGGTAGTCCGATCCGACGTCGTAAACGTCCGATCGCAGCAGCAGCAAGTCGTTCGTGCTTTTGACTGGCAAGAACCTCGCCCGATCGACTTCGATCGCTTGAGCCCCGTCGAAAAGTGAGACGGCCGCGCCCATTGCCGACTCGATCTGAATCACCTTCGGGCTGGTCGAATCAGTCGGGTCGACGGTTTTGGCGTTTCGAATCAGCGGCAGGTCGAGCACGCCGCCAGTTCGGTCCAGTTCGGCACGCAACGCCTGCAGGTCAAACCACAGGTTGTTCGTGTGGAAGTACCGGTGAACCGTCAGGTCCGCGGCCCGGGCCGCATCTTCGGGAGCCGTCTGGGCCGTCTCGCGCAGGATCAACCGGCCATCGCTGCGCCGCACCACCAAGTAGCCGCCCTTCACATCGGCTGGAGTGCGGCGGCAAACTTCGGCAGCGTATGGCGCACCGGTCTGGGCGAACCACGCCATCATCGCCGGGTCGGGGTTGGCGCCCAGATTGTCCGAGTTGGAGATCGACGCGTAGCGCATCCCGGCCGCAAGCAACTTATCCAAGATCCCTGACGAGTCCAGCGCCGTGTAAATGTCCGCGTGCCCTGGTGGGCACCATTCGAGCGCCGGATCGGTCGGCCAACTGACCGGCTCGAGCGTGTCCTCGAGGAGTTTTGGCTCCCGGTTTTGGACGAAGTCCAGCGGCAAATCATCGACGGCCAGGTCCGGGTGCTTGGCCAAAACCTCGAGGGTGTCTGCTCGCGTACGGAAGCTGTTCATGAACAGTAGTGGCGTGCGCACGCCGAGCGAAGACCGCACGTATTGAATCTGGTCGACGATCAGGTCCAGGAAGCTCAGTTGGTGCTTCACCGGCAATAACGACTTGGCCTGCTCCATCCCCATACCGGTGCCTAGGCCGCCGTTGAGTTTGATTACTACCGTCTGGCCTGCCGCAGCGCGCAGTTCCTCGGCCGAGTAGTTCAACTCTTCAAGACTCGGGATGTTCGCCAACGGTTCGATGTCGGCCTCGGCGATCAGCCCCGAAGCGCCGTGCTCGAGTTGGCGATAGAACGCCGAAAAAACGTCGATTGCTTGCTGGGGTTGCCCATCGGCGCGCATCTTTGCCTGCGCCGCTTCCAGTGCCTTCACCGGCCCTAGGCTAGCGTCATGTCGCCGATCATGGGTCAACCCAAGGAAACATTGCGGTCAGCACACCTCGCCCGCCGTCGCGACCGCTCGGCTGCCGAACGTGCCCAAATCGCCGAGGCGCTGGCCTTTCACGCCGCAACTTTGCCGGCGTTGACCAGCGCTACTAGGGTTGCCGCCTACCTGTCGATGGCCAGCGAGCCGGGCACCGGACCGCTGCTTGAGTTGCTGGCTGGCCGCGGCACCGAGGTGCTCGTGCCGATCTCGCACCCGGACCGGTCGATGACGTGGGTCGACTACTCCCCCGGCGAGGTCAGCGTCGGTCCCCTCGGCGTGCCAGAACCCGACTCAACTGGCGAGCCCCGACAGCTTTCGGCGTGTGAGTTCGCGCTGATTCCGGCCGTCGCGGTCGACCACCGCGGCAACCGGCTCGGTCGCGGCGCCGGCTACTACGACCGCGCGCTCGCTGATTTCAGCGGCGTTGTTTGCGCGGTCGTGTTCGCCGACGAACTCGTCGAACACCTGGCCGCTGAACCGCACGACCGCCGAGTCGACCTCGTGCTCACCGAGGCGGGTGTGTTTCGACCCGAACAGCCGTAGTCGGTCAGGTGACGTCCACGATCGGCAGTCGGTAGGCCGCCGGCGCGTCCGCCGGCACGACCGGACTTTGCGGCGCGATCGGCGCGATCCGCACATACGCCGACCCCAACGGCGGCCGCTCATCTGCTTCGCCGCGGTTCGGCCAAAGCGAGACCGCGCGTTCGGCTTGGGCGGTGATCGTCAGCGACGGGTTCACGCCGAGGTTCGCGCTGATTGCCGCGCCGTCGATCACGTGCAGGCCCTCATGGCCGTAGAGGCGCTGATACGCATCGATTACGCCGGTTTCGGCGGAATCGCCGATAGCGCAGCCGCCGATGAAGTGCGCCGTCATCGGGATCCCGATCGGCTCGGTGACGATGCCGCCGCCGACTCCGTCCATGTAATCGGCCATTTCCGAAACGGCCCGGTGCGCTTGGGGGATATAGGTCGGGTTGGGTTCGCCGGTCCCCTGCTTCGTGGTCATTTTGCGACCGCCGAACAGCGTGCGTTTGGTGTAGGTCGTGATCGAGTTGTCGCGCGCCTGCATCACCAGCGCGATGACGGTGCGCTCGGACCAGTGGAGCGGGTCGTAAAGCTTCAGCATCCGCGGAAATATCTTGACGACGTTCTTGGCCATCGTCCACAGGCTCGGCTTGGCGTTGCCGCTGCCATCGGTCGACAGGACCATTTGGACGAACATCATCAGGTTCGAGCCCTTGCCGTAGCGGACCGGCTCGATATGGGTCGTCTCGTCCGGGTGAATCGACGAGGTGATCGCCACGCCCTTGGTGTAGTCGACTTCGCGGTGCATCGCCACCGAACCCATCAGCGCCTCGGAGTTCGTCCGGGTGAGCACCCCCAGCCGGTCCGAGATATTTGGCAGGCTGCCGCTGTCGCGAAGTTTGTGCAGCAACTTTTGGGTGCCCAGGGAAGCCGCCGAGAAGATCACCTGCTCTGCTCGGATCACCGGCAGCGGCTGCTTGCGGCGCTTAGTTGATTCGGCGAACACGTCATAGCCTCCGGCGGCGTTCGGGCGCACGTCGATGACGGTGGTGAGTTCTTGGACTTTCGCGCCGGCCTGTTCGGCGAGGTAGAGGTAGTTCTTCACCAGCGTGTTCTTGGCGTTGTGCCGACAGCCCGACATGCATTCGCCGCAGTTGGTACACGTTCGCCGCTCGGGACCGACGCCGCCAAAGTACGGGTCGGGCACCGGTTGACCTTCTTTGTCGCCAAACAGCACGCCAACTGGAGCGAAGTGGAAGGTGTCGCCGTAGCCGAGTCGGTCGGCGGTGGCTTTCATCACGATGTCCGAGGGACTCATTTGGGTCACCGGAGTCACTCCGAGCATCCGTTTGGCCTGGTCGAAGTACGGCGCCAGTTCGGACTTCCAGTCGGTGATGTGGCTCCACGCCGGGTCGTCGAAGAACGGGTCGAGCGGTTCGTAGAGCGTGTTCGCGTAAACCAAAGACCCACCACCGACACCGGCGCCGGCCAGCACAAGCGAATCGTGCAGCAGGTTGATTCGCTGGATGCCATAGCAGCCCAGTCGCGGCGCCCACAGGTATTCGCGCAGCCGCCAAGAACTCTTGGCGAACTGGTTGTCGGCAAACCGCCGCCCTGCTTCAACAACCAAAACCCGGTAGCCCTTTTCGGTCAGCCGAAGCGCCGAAACGCTGCCGCCGAACCCCGAACCGATGATGACGATGTCGTAATCGAACTCGCTCACTGGCGGCCCCTCACGCTTTCCAAGTGAGTCGGCGAAGTGCACGCAGACCCAAGGTGATGAGCCGACTGAACGCCTCGTGCGACAACTGGGGCGGACCGGCGACCGGCATCACTCGTTGGACGCCGACGGCCTGAGATTCGGTGAACCGCAACAACCCTTCGGCCCCTTGGCGCCGGCCGGTGCCGGACTGCTTCATCCCGCCCATCGGCGCGTCGATGCTGCCGAAGGTGGCGGCAAACCCTTCGTTGACGTTGACCGTGCCGGCCTGGATTTTGGCGGCGACTTGAGCGGCCCGATGAGCCGGACCGTAGACGCTGGCGTTGAGGCCGTAGACGGTGGCGTTTGCCTGGTCGATGGCCTCACCGATCACGGTGTAGGGGTATAGCGAAACGACCGGGCCGAACGTTTCTTCGGCGAAGCATTGCGCCGCCTCGGTGACGTTCTCCAAAACGGTCGGTTCGTGGAACCACGGGGCGATGTCGGGCCGAGCTTTGCCCCCGACAACCACGACTGCGCCGTTGTCGCGCGCGTCCTGCACGTGCTTTTCGACCGTGGCGAGTTGGGCCGGCGAAACCAGGGTGCCCATTTCGACTTCCCAGTCGCCGTTCGCGCCAAACGACATTGCGCTCACCCGAGCGGCCAACGCGTCGCGGTACTGGTTGTAGATCGACTCGTGAATGTAAATCCGCTCGATCGACACACACAGTTGCCCGGCCGAACTGAACGCTGCGGTGATGGTGCCTTCGACTGCCTTGTCCACGTCGGCGCCCGGCAACACGATCATCGGGTTCTTGCCGCCGAGTTCGAGCGAGGCGCCGATGAGCCGTTGCGAGCACTGTTCGGCGATCCGCTTTCCGGTGGCCGTTGACCCGGTGAAGCAGATGTAGTCGGCTCGCTCGATGATGGCCGAGCCGATCACCGAACCGGCACCGCTGACGATCTGCCACAGGTCGGCCGGGAAGCCTGCCTTGCGCATTAGTTCGACGATGGCCAACGCCGTTAGCGGTGCTTGGCTGTCCGGCTTTTGCACCACGGCGTTACCGGCCGCGACCGCGGCAAGTCCGTCGACGAACGCCATCGACAGCGGATAGTTCCACGGAGTGATCAGCCCCACGACGCCCTTGGGATGCTGGTACTGGCGCACGCCGGTGAGCAGCGGATAAACGCCCGAACGACGGTGGGGGCCAAGGATTCGGTTCAGCCGGCGGCCGTAGTAACGGCAGGTCAACGCAGTGTGCAGCACCTCGTCGAAGGCGTGTGCGCGGGCCTTGCCTGACTCGGTTTGGATCAGGTTGAGCAGTTCAAACTGGTGCGCCAAGATCAAGTCGTGCAGTCGCAGCAGCGCTTTCTTGCGCACGTGCAACGGCGTTCTGGCCCAGATCACTTGGGCTGCGCGCGCCGCGGCGAATGCCGCCTCGACGTCGGCGTTGCTTGAGACCGGCACGGTGGCGACCTCGTCACCGGTCAATGGCGAGACCGTGGTGCGCAATTCGGTCGTGGTCGAACGGATCAGCGAGGTCAGTTCGGTAACGCGGCGCGGCGCAACCGTCAGCAAGGCAGGAGTGGACATGTGACCTAGATTACTCTGCCGAGGATTATGCGACAGTGGCAATGTCACATAACTTCGAATTGTGAGACTGGCGCCGGCTCTCGGACGTCGGCGAGCATCGAATGGGTTTGGCGAGTCGCCTCAAGCAGTTCGCGATCTAATTGCCAACTCACTATGCCGTCGCCGTCGCCCACCTCGGCCAGCACTCTGCCTTCAGGGTCATAGATTGCACTGCCGCCGTCGAACTTCAGCGGGCCAAGCTCGCCGCTCACTCCACTCACCACGGCGAACATCCCGTTCTCCAGTGCCCGAGCCCGGTAGTACAGCTCGCGGCGATGAGCACTGCCGGCAAAATACGCAACCGAGGCGACATAGACCTCGGCTCCGGCAACCGCGAGTGACCGCGCATGCTCGGGAAAACAGCCGTCGTAGCAAATTGCGAGCCCGATGGACCAACCCCGAAGATTCAGCAGCACCCCGGCCGAGCCGGGCACCACGTGGTCGTTCTCGTCGCCGCAGGGATTCTGCTTGTCATAGAGCCGGCGCGGCACGTCGGTGCCGGTGCCGAAGCCGAGCGTCGAGATCGTCTGTCCGGCCGGCGAGTCGAGGCAGGCCCCCACTAGGACGACTAGGTCAGCGGCAGTCGCGGCCTGCTCGATTCGATCGAGCAGCAGATCGTCGGGATCAACAATCAATGGCGGCAACTGGTAACCACCTAGAAACAACTCTGGCAGCACCAGCAGGTCGGCACCAGCGGCCTGCTCGATCGCGGCCAGCACCGTTTCGACGTCGGCCTCAACGTGGCCGGTCGAGGCGAACTGACCAGTCGCGACCGTGAGGTTCACCCGAGGACGACTTCTATCCGCTGGAACTCTTTGAGGTCGGTGTACCCGGTGGTGGCCATCGCCCGACGCAGCGCGCCGACCATGTTCATGGTTCCGTCCGGGACTCGCGAGGGGCCAAACAGCACCTCTTCGAGGGTGCCGACCGTGCCGATCTCGACTCGTTCGCCGCGCGGCAGGTCGCCGTGCCAAGCCTCGGCGCCCCAGTGGAAACCGTTGCCTGGCGCGTCAGTGGCCCGGGCGAACGGTGAACCGATCATCACGGCGTCGGCGCCACAAGCGAACGCCTTGGTTAGGTCACCGCTGCGGCCAATCGAACCGTCGGCGATCACGTGAACGTAGCGGCCACCAGACTCGTCGAGGTAGTCGCGCCGGGCCGCGGCGACGTCTGAGACTGCCGAAGCCATCGGCACCGAAACGCCCAAGACGCTGCGGGTGGTGTGGGTCGCCCCGCCACCGAAGCCGACCAGGACACCAGCTGCGCCGGTACGCATGAGGTGCAACGCGGCCTGGTGCGTGGCGCAACCGCCGACGATGACCGGCACGTCGAGCTCGTAAATGAACTGCTTTAGGTTGAGCGGTTCGGCGTTACTAGAAACGTGTTCGGCCGAGACGGTCGTGCCGCGAATGACGAACAGGTCCACGCCGGTCTTCATCACCGTTTCGGCAAATCGCTTGGTCTGGCCCGGCGAGAGCGAGGCCGCGACAGTAACGCCAGCGTCGCGCATCTGCTGCAGGCGCTCGGTGATCAGTCCGGCCTTGATCGGTTCGCTGTAGATCTCTTGGAGTCGACCGGTGACCTGGCTGGCGTCGACGCTGGCAATCTCAGCCAACAGCGACGTGGGGTCCTCATACCGCGTCCAGAGTCCTTCGAGATCGAGCACGCCCAAACCGCCGAACCGGCCCAACGCGATTGCAGTCTCTGGGCTCATCACCGAGTCCATTGGCGCGGCAATAATGGGCAGGTCGAAGCGGTAGGCGTCAATCTGCCAGTGCGTCGAAACCTCTTCGGGGTCTCGGGTGCGCCGGCTGGGCACGATCGAAATGTCGTCGAAGTGGTATCCCTGCCGCGCACGCTTGGCCAGGCCGATGTCGATGCTCACGGGTCACAGCCTATCTGCACCGCCTGGAGTCCCGCCCGTCACAGGATTGTGTAGTTGGGTGCCTCGACCGTCATTTGGATGTCGTGGGGGTGCGATTCCTTGAGGCCGGCCGCGGTGATCCGCACGAAGCGGCCGTTGGCGCGCAGGTCGGCGATGTTGCGCGCACCGACGTAGAACATCGACTGGTGTAGACCGCCAACGAGTTGATGGGCGACCGTCGAGAGCGGCCCGCGGTAGGCGACCCGGCCTTCGATGCCTTCGGGCACGATCTTGTCGTCGCTGGTCACGTCGGCCTGGAAGTAGCGGTCCTTGGAGTAGGACTTCTTGCCGCGCGAGGCCATCGCGCCGACCGACCCCATCCCCCGGTACGCCTTGTACTGCTTGCCGGCGACGAAGATCAAGTCGCCGGGGCTTTCTTCACAACCGGCCAACAGCGAACCGACCATCACCGATTCGGCGCCGGCGACCAGCGCCTTGGCAATGTCGCCGGAGTACTGCAGGCCACCGTCAGCGATGACCGGCACGTTCGCTTCGGCCGCGGCCAGCGAGGCCTCGTAAACCGCGGAAATCTGTGGCACGCCAACGCCGGCGACAACGCGCGTGGTGCAGATCGAGCCCGGCCCAACCCCGACCTTGACTGCGTCGACACCGGCTTCGACTAGCGCGGCCGAGCCGGCGCGCGTGGCGACGTTGCCGCCAATGATCTGCACGCCGTCGAAGGCGCGATCGGCCTTGAGTCGGCGAACCATGTCCAGCAGGGCACGAGCGTGACCGTGGGCGGTGTCCACTACTAGAACGTCAACGCCCGCTTCCATCAGTCGGCCCGCGCGCTCGTAGGCATCGCCAAAGAAACCGACCCCGGCGCCGACGAGCAGGCGGCCATCGGCGTCCTTGCTGGCCAACGGAAACTGCTCGGACTTCACGAAGTCCTTGACCGTGATCAGCCCGGCCAACTTGCCGGCTTCGTCGATGATCGGTAGACGCTCGCGCTTGTGTTGGCGCAGCATCGCCGAGGCGTCTTCGCGGGTAATCCCCACCTTGCCGGTGAACAACGGCATCGGCGTCATCACGTCGCCGACGTAGGTGGTTGCCCACTCTTTGAGCGGGGTGAACCGCAGGTCGCGGTTGGTGATGATGCCCAACAGGGTGTTGGTTTCGTCGACGACGGGCAGACCCGAGACGCGGTACTCGCCGCACAGTTCGTCAAGCTCTTCGAGGGTCGCCTTGGGGCCGATGGTTACTGGATTGTCGATGATCCCGGTCTGCGTCCGCTTGACCAAGTCGACTTGATACGCCTGGTCCTCGGTCGAGAGGTTGCGGTGCAAGATGCCGATGCCGCCCTCGCGGGCCATCGCAATCGCCATCCGCGACTCGGTGACGGTGTCCATCGCGCTCGAAAGCAGCGGGATTCGCAGCGAAATTTCGCGGGTGAGCCGTGTGGTCGTGTCCACTTCGCTCGGGATGACGTCCGTTTCGCCCGGCAAGAGCAGTACGTCGTCGTAAGTTAGACCAAGATCAGCGAATTTATCGGGGATGCCCACCATGGATCGAGTCTAGCGACCAGGGCAGGCGACGCCGAAACCGCCAGCGGCCCTCAGTACACCGAAGTGGTCGATCTCACTTTCAGCATCTCCTCGACGGTCTCGAACTTCACTCGCGGCCGGCCTTGAGCGACACCTCGCTTGGTTTCGGCCTTCTCGATCGCGAGCATCCGCCGACGGCCCACCACTTGGTCGACGCGTTCGCGCACGAACGCGTCAAAGGCTGACGCTGGCTGCGGCGCAGTTCGCAACACGCCAGCATTTGCGTCCGCAACGATCGTGCCGACGGTTTCGTGTGCACAAACGCGATTTGCCCCGATTCCGCCGTGCGCACCGCGCTTGATCCAGCCGACAACATACGTGCCGGGGACTGGTTCGTCGGTTTGCGGATCGAACACTCGGCCCGCATTGTTTGGCACCGTGGCCGACTCGGGCGAAAACGGCAGTCCAGCAATCGCCTCCCCCAGGTGACCGGTCGCGCGAATTAGCGTTCCGCACGGCACCACGATTGGCGCTTCGGTCGCCGACGAGGCGATTTCAACCGCACTGACCCGGTCGGTTCCGTGGATTGCGCTGACGGTTCGACCGAACGCGAACACGAGTCGGCGCTCCCCCACCGGGTCCTTTGTCAGGTCAAGATCAACCAGCGGCAGCGAGGCGAGCAGTTCTGCACTTGACTCTGGCTCGGCGCCGGCCAACTCTGCTTCGGTGTCGGTGTCGGTGTCGCGAGCGACGACAACCTCAATTCCGGCCGGCATCGTCAAGAGTTCGGGACGGGTGAACGCCGCCGAGGCCGGCCCCCGTCGGCCCAGCAAGACGACCTCACGCACCCGCCTTTTCCGAAGTTCGGCAACCGCGTGATCGGACATGTCTGTCTGGGCTAGAGCTTCGGGATCCTGCAGGAAGATTCGCGCCAAGTCCAAGGCGACGTTTCCGTTGCCGACGATGACCACCCGATCGCCGACTATTTGCACTGCATTTCCGGCAACCTGGAATGAGCCGTTGTACCAAGCCACTACGTCCGGCGCACCGAGCACGCCCGGAGTTTGTTCGCCGCTGACGCCGAGTTCGCGGTCTTTTCGCGCCCCAACGCCGTAGAGCACTATGTCGTGGAATCTGAGCAGTTCATCGTGGGTGACGTCAGTGCCAACGTCGACGTTCATCACCATTTTGGTGCGTGGATGCTTGTAGGCCCAATGGAAAATCCCTTGGAACTGCTTGGTTTCGAGGTGATCTGGGGCGACTCCGCCGCGCACCAATCCGCCGGGCACCGGCAGCTTATCGATCATGGTGACCTTCGCGTCAGTGCCGAGCAGCAGTTGCCTGGCCGCATAAGAGGCCGCCGGCCCGGTGCCAACGATCGCTACCGAAAGCGGCCTGACCAGATCGCCGCCCATCTCATCCCAAGTGAACCCTCGAGGGTTTTGGCGCTCGGGCCGGTTCTGGAAGTAGGCGGCGTTTAGCTGTTCAAACACTTGGTCGGCGCCGCGCAGCAACTCCACTGGTTTGGCTGCCGAGACCGGGCAGGCGTCTGCGCAGGCCCCGCAATCGATACAGGATTTCGGGTCGATGTAGAGGATTTCGGCGGTGGCGAAATCGGGCTCGTCGGGCGTGGGATGAATACAGTCGACTGGGCAAACCGAGACGCACGAGGTGTCTTTGCAGCAGGACTGAGTGATGGCGTAGGCCACAGCGTTGCCTCGACTTCTCAGAGCATGTGGACGGTGCGGTAGATCCGCATCGACGTTGGCGTCAGCAATCCCACCTCGGACAAGAAATCCATCAGGTGGACGCAACTCATCCGCATCAAGTTCTGATGGTGGATATTGGCTTTGGCCTCAGCGATCGCGCGTTCAGCGTTGAGGCCGACGTTGGCGTAGACCCGCTTGTTCACGAGCGAGTCGACGATGATCGCGGCCACCACTGAGACAACGAATGCGGCCGCATGCCGCCGCGGCTTACTCACGCCGTCGAGGTATTCCTTGATCTGCAGCCGGGCGAACTTCATATGCCGCGCCTCCTCGACCACGTGGATCTTCGAGCTCGTGCGGACCTCTTCGAGTACGTCGTCGCCGCGCATCCAGTCGCGCTGCATCACGTCGAGCACTTCCTCTGCCACCAGAATCGCCGCATACGACATTTCGCCGTTCGCGGTGGAGCGAAAACCGCGAGCGAGTTCGTGATAGAGCCTTCGCGGCCGGTAGTGCGGCACACCCAGTTTGGTGCAGGTTTTGCTGAACATCAGCGAGTGCCGGCATTCGTCGGCGATTTCAACGAGGGCGAATCGAAATTCTGGGTCACCGTAATCGGCCGAATACTGCGACCGCAGCACCATCGACTGCAGCATGGTCTCGAACCAGATGCCGGTGCTCATGATGGAGCCGACTTCGTGTCGGGTCAGGTCGATTCGCTGCTGCTCGGTCATCTCGTCCCATAGGCGGGTGCCGTACAGCGTCGACCATTGGGGGTTCAGCCCGTACTTCGTCGGGTCCAGCGGCGCCTGCCAGTCGATCTCATTGTCAGGGTCGTAAGACAACACCGATGCCGAATCGAGCAGGCGCTCTAATTCGGCATCGGTGTCAATGCTTTGGCGAAACTGAATCGCGGCGCGATCGTCGAGAATCGTCATGGTTACTCCCCGGTGAAATCAATGTGACACCGTGAATGTAACATAGAATGTGACGGGGGTCACCCCCCGTTTTTGGACCGCTTACTCAGATGACGCCCAGCGCCAGCATCGCGTCTGCTACGTGGGTGAAACCGGCAATATTCGCGCCGGCGATGTAGTCGCCGGGCCGGTCATACGCATCAGCGGTCTCCAAGCAGGTGCGGTGGATGCCGCGCATGATCTTGCCGAGGCGCTCCTCCGTGTGCTCGAACGACCAGCTGTCACGCGAGGCGTTCTGCTGCATTTCCAGCGCACTGGTGGCGACGCCGCCGGCGTTCGCGGCCTTGCCTGGTGCGAACGAAACGCCGGCCGAGCCGAACACCTTGATCGCGTCGGGAGTCGAAGGCATGTTCGCGCCTTCAGCAACGACCGTGCAGCCGCCCTTGACCAGCGCGATGGCCGCGTCGCTGTCTAGTTCGTTTTGGGTGGCGCAAGGCATCGCGACATCACAGTTGACATCCCAGATGCTGCCGCCTTCGACGTAGGAGCCGCTGCCGCGCAACTTGGGGTAGTCCGACATGCGGCCGCGCTGAACCTGCTTCAGGTCAATCAGCGTTTCCAAGTCGATACCGGCCTCGTCGACGACGTAACCGGTCGAGTCAGAACAGGCCACGACAGTTCCACCGAGTTGGTGAACCTTCTCGATTGCGTAAGTAGCAACGTTGCCCGAACCGGAGACGACAACACGCTTGCCGTCTAGGCTCTGCGACTTTGCCTTGAGCATTTCGTCGACGAAGAACACCGTGCCGTAACCGGTAGCTTCGGTGCGCACCTGCGAGCCGCCCCAAGCGATCGCCTTGCCGGTAAGTACGCCGGACTCGTAGCGGTTGGTGATTCGCTTGTACTGACCGAAGA
>Ga0209608_1002402_pt1 | contig 13314 bp, 10 predicted proteins | sample AD_UKC130_MetaG_FD_184428 | JGI IMG/M metagenome (GOLD analysis project Ga0209608, IMG submission 184428) | Active sludge microbial communities of municipal wastewater-treating anaerobic digesters from Canada - AD_UKC130_MetaG (SPAdes) (version 2) | ecosystem: Engineered > Bioreactor > Anaerobic... | reverse complement strand
TTATTCTTACAAATTTAGATGTTTGACTCATTTTATAATTCTTCCTCCTTTAATGTGTTTAATATGCTCTATTATTTGTTAGGCTTGATAATTAGATGTTTATATTGATCTTAAAACCTCCTTTTTCAAGATTCTATATTTGAACCTCTCCACCTTACGCTTCGCTTAGAAGGTGGAGATTCTCGCTTCATCAGCCTCGCAACCTACTACCTCCACGAGCCTCACATCGGGTCGTTCCAACCCTAGTTTATATTAAGCCGTTAAGCCTAATTCTTTTAATCCTTGATTGAGTATGTTTATTGCAGCATTGTTGTCTCTATCGTGCTTAGTACCACAATTATCACATACCCATTTTCTTACATTTAAATCTTTTATATCTACATTTTTATACCCACAAACATTGCATGTTTGACTTGAAGCATAAAACCTATTAATTTTATGATATGTTCTACCGTACCAATTAGCTTTATACTCAATCATCCTACAAAATTCAGACCAAGAAACATCATTTATTGCTTTTGCTAATCTATGATTCTGAACCATACCTTTTACATTTAAGTCTTCACTTATAATCAGTTGGTTTTCCTTGATTATTCGTGAAGATAGCTTATGTAAAAAGTCGGTTCTTATATTTCTTATTTTTTCATGTAACTTAGCAATCTTCTTAGAATGTTTCTTATATCTGTTACTGCCTATCTTTTTTCTTGATAATTGACGTTGAAGTTTGATAAGTTTCTTTTCGTATTGTTTTAGTATTTTAGGATTATTAACTACTTCACCATCTGATGTAATTAAATAATCTTTAACCCCCAAATCAAATCCTATAGCATTATTCTTCTTTGGTAATTCTTGTATTTCTTCTTCAACTAATACTGATACGAAATATTTATCAGTATTAGTTTTAGATACAGTACAAGAAGTTATTTTACCATTAAAACTTCTACTATTAGCAAATTTAACTAACCCAAGTTTAGGTAACTTTATTTTATTACCTTTGATTTCAATGTTGTTATTTACGTTTTGTGTTCTATATGACTGTTTAGGATTCTTTTTAGTTTTAAACTTCGGAAATCCTACTTTTTTTTCACCATTTTTTATACGTCTAAAAAAGTTTTGATAAGCAGCATCTAAATCCTTCAATGTTTGCTGTAGGGAAATACTATCAACTTCTTTGAGCCATTCATATTGATTTTTAAGATTTTTTAAATCATTAGCACAAGCATTATAATTTATAGACTTTTGCTCTGTTTTATATAATTCAATCTTTTTATTGAGATAATAGTTATATACAAATCTACAACAACCTATAGTTTTATTAATTAACTCTTGTTGCTTTTTGTTAGGGTATAATCTATATTTATAGGCTCTTAATATTATTTTCAAGTATTTCACCTACCTTTCTAATTTTATTTTAATATTATATTTATATTTTGTCGAGCCCCAATTCATCTCCCACCTAAAGAGGTGGGAGTCTTCTTGCTTATTTTAGATAAAAAGAACATTATTTATTCTTCTTCTATTTCTACTGGTGGTTGTTTACTACCCATAACAATAGAACTCATCTGTGCAGACCATTGCATTATATCATGAGTATGTGTAAGTATATTTGGTTTCTTTGTATTTAATAAAGCTTTCCATATATACACTTCTGTATCTTGTCCAATCCTATGTATCCTATCAACAGCTTGCTGAAAATCTGCATCCCTATAAGGTAAATCTAAAAATATAGCTTGATTAGCTTCGATTAATGTAACACCAGTTGATAGCTTCTTTAATGATGCTATAAGCACATCTATGTCATCATATAATCTGAATTGCTTTAAAACTTCATCACTATCTTTAGTATCTCCAGTTACTACCACATGTTTAACACCTTTTGCATTTAATAAGTTTGAAATATTGGAGATAACATCTTTAAATGTAGCCCAAATAATGGTTTTCTTTTCTGCTCTATTAATAAGAGCAATTATAATATCTATATTTTCAGATACCATATCATTTATAGCTTGAATCTTACGTTTTGTATATATTTGACCCATTGCTTCTCCTAATGCTTTCATAATAGCATTAGTGATAGATACTTTTGTTTGTCTTAATAAATCTCTAAGATGTTTATCATGTGTATTCAGCCAATTAAAACATACATTATAAATAAAATTAAATCTATTTATATCATCTATCTTTTTAATATCATAATTACGTATCATCTTCTTCATAAACTTAGCTTCTTTACGAGTTATAACATTATTATTCTCACAATATTCTATTACCATATCAAAATCTTTTATATATTTATCAGTATTCTTAACAAGTTCATTAAAACGTTTCTCCATGTAATCATGCATATCTTTTACAATATTATCTATTAAATATTTTTCAGGATTTTTTATCTTTAGCCATAGATTAGCTATATGCTTTTCTGGTAAATTTAGAACTTCTGATTTCAGCTTTCTGTCCATCATTATACTTAATCTATATTGTAAAATGTCATATGCAAACTCTCTATATTTCTTATATACGTTCATAAAAAGTCTCATAGCTTCTTTATCAAATAATGGATCCAATAAAGCTATTATTGGGATAAGCTCTGAAGCCAATGCCTTTATTGGTGTACCTGATAATGCCATAATATCATTTATATGCTTTGCATTTCTTAATGCTAAGATATCACCTGCACGTTTAGTATCCATATATCTAATATTATGAGATTCATCAATAATCATAGTAATATTTCCATCCTGTAAATAATCTGCAGCTTTGTTTACTCTCTCATAATTACTTATTACGTAATCATAATCTGTGGAAACTGGATCTTCATCTACATATGCAATTTTGTATTTGGTTTTAAATACCTTACCAATTTCTTTTCTCCACACATCAACTACTGACTTGGGACATATTATAAATACCTGTTTATTATCTATTACTTTAGCAGTAGCCAGAGCTGTAAATGTTTTACCCAGACCTTGTTCAAAAGCTAATATAGCCCCTCTTAAGTTAAGTTTGACTTTAGATTCAAAATAACTCTCAATAAATTCTTTCTGATATGGTTTTAATTCCCAGTTTAAATCATCAAGCTTAGAATAATCTATTGGAGGAACTGACTTGGTAACACTTATCAACCAAGTATTATTTATTAACTGTTGAGCAATATTTATATAATTACGTTTTCTGAACTTATTTGCTAATTGCTCAAAAAGATAATATACTTCTGGTGCAAAGAACTTATGAAATTGAAGAATAGCTCTGTGTTTAAACCATCTAGTCTTAATATGACCAAATAAACCTACTTCATCCATTATGTTAGTTCCATATAATCTAATCATATGCTTCATAAACATTTTATAATGTATATTATATACATAGATGTATTTTGCATCTTCAGTTACATGGACAGCCACATTAATAATCCCCCAATCTTAATAATATATGTCATCAAATAGTTTTAATTACCTATGTTGGGTTGGATGGTAGGTTTAAAGAATCTTTAAGTAATATCACAATCAACCCTATCAATATTTTTGCACAATCATTAGGCAATGTTACTTTAAATATTTTCTTGGCAACTTCTAATGCTACTATTGTAAAAGCAACTTCTGCAGATTTAAACATTGAAAATCTATCTTTGTATTTGTTACATACACCAGCTATCTCACTTGCTGTACGCATATGAATACCTAATACAGCTATTATATTAGCCAATAACCATTTACTGTTTTCATCTACATTTGTTATTGAATTAAAAAGATTAAAGGCTTCTTGTACAGCAGTATCAGTATTATCCCTATTGATAAACATGTCAGCATCAGGAATTAATGACTCTATATATGCCAGATTATCTTTCATAGCATCTACTGTTTTATCAGAAGAGGAGACCTTTTCATATATCTGTTTTACAATATTAACTTCATTTTCATCAACAGATGCAATTACATTAATGATTGATTGAATGATATTTTCATTCAATCGTTTACTTTCAGTCACTCTTTTATTTTCTTCTGTAACTGTGATAAATGTTCCATTGTGTTCTTTACAGTGTACTTTAGCTTCATTTTGATCCCATTCATCTTTCTTATATCTATATGATTGCTCACTAGTTGAAGTTGAACCTTTCTTTTTACCTAATACTACATAATAGGTCTTTCCTTCATGCTCTCTAGACATACGTTTAAAAGATTTATCATCAAATAAGTCAGCATCTTCTAATGTACAAATATATTCTGTCTTAGCCATTTTAATTGCCTCCTCTTTTATCTTAATTTTTAATTCAAACATATTCGTTGATTTAGATAAGAGGAGAGAGATTAATAAAATCTCTCTCCTCATCTAATGGAACTATTGGACAGTAAGAGTAATACTAATAACTTCTATTGCGCCAGTTATTTGTAGATTAATCTGTACTTGGCATCTGTTAAGCTTTTTATCATAATCGTTTGCAAATACATTTACTTTAAACCATTCAAGTGCTCTCTTGGATCTTAGTTCACCAAGGAATGCATTCACGTTACCCTTGATCAATTCCCATGTATATTCATCATTTAGATCAAAGATATAATATTTCAAATTCCACTCAAGTACTCTCTTAATATATAATAAGGTCAAAACAACATGAATATTCTGTAAAGCGCTTGGTCTAGATTGAGTAGTCCAGTTACCCCATATACAATCTCCACCATTGGACCATCTCATTATTGGATTAAGTTGATTTAATTTAAACTGATCTTTATACCCACCAACCAGCTTATACCTTATATCTTTGATACCATCAACAACGCCTCTGGTCAATCCAGCAGTTGGCCACCATAAATCATAATCTCTATCTGTTTTAGCAAATGCTTTAGCAACATGATATATTGGAGAAAACCAATAATATTTACCAGTATATGCATCATATACTTTAGTATACATTTCAAATAATGCTGCTCTATAGTTGTTATAATTATGATCAGTTGTTCTAGTTTGGATAGCTGCAGCAGGAGAAGGATTATCTCCATTGTCCAAAAATGCAAAACAATCTGTTCTTATATCACACAAATCTACAATAGCATCTTTTACTGCAGTTGGATATCCAGCATCAAATACTACTGAAAACATTAAACACTCAGGATCAGTCAATTCATCATTTAGATTATTAGTAAAAGGATTAGTAAGTGTACCAGTATATCCTCTTACCAAAAGTTGAGTGGCAATAGTCCAATCAAGAAATCCAGTAGTTGCATTAAAAAGATTACCATCATCACCATTTTTTAGATTAAGATAAGTTGTAAAGGGAACAGACCAATCTTTAGTAACATCTATAGTATCAGATACTTTAGCTCTCAATAATTGAGAATATTTATCCAAAACATATTCTACGAATAGACTTTCATTAGTATAATCTACAGCATCTTTGTCAAAAGAAATCAGGAATGATTCTGCTATAACATATTCTCCTTCAGATGTCTTTTGATAAATATCAATATTGTAACAACTAAACAGATCAGCATATTCAGATGATGGTGTTAATTTGATAGCAACATTATTGTACCAAGATCCTCTACCTACTGGATAGAATATTACATTAGCTTCACCAGAAGTAATCTTTGTTGATATAGCATTTACTGATGCCATGTTTGTTAAAAATACTGATTTAACACTACCAGTACCAGTATCATATTTTAAGCCTAAATTAGCAAATCCAGCAGTTTCTGGTAATACTCTCATTACATAAAGATTACCAAGAATACTTAAATATTGTTTTGCTACGTACCATCCTTGTCCATATTTGGCAGGATTACCTACACCATAGGTATTAATTAGATCCTGTACTGAAGTGGTCATCCTAGGTACATTATCTGGTCCTTTTTCTGAAAATAAACAAATAAATCCAATAGTACCTGGAAGTGGCTGCATAGTGAAAGATTCATCGACTATTGTAGTATAAACTCCTGGAAAAATATTTGTTGCCATATTACATTCCTCCCAATAAAATTTTGTTTTTATTACTAAACTTAATATTACAAATAAAATAAAAGAATATTATGACAAAAAAGATATCCCACGTGCACATATTGTTTGAATATTTGGATCAGCTAATAATTTAGCATTTATAGATAAAGCATAGATATATTGTGCCATAGGCTCACTTGTTACAAAAAGCTCTCTAAATATGGGCACAGGATATCTAAAATCTACCACTTTAACTGTACTTATAAGGGAATATGATGTATCTAAAGATTTAATAGATAATACTTTAAATTCATATCTATCAAGAAATTCCTGATTAAAGATCTTTAACCTATGATTTTGATTTCTTACACATATAATAAACTCTTTAATAAATGTATCAAACCATTCTTTATATGAGTCTAAACTTGGTTGATCTATATCATGTTGATTCAGGTATTCTAAAGTATCTTTATATATTTCATTAAATAGATATATAACTGTATTGATTGTATTCTTATTTATTTTTGACATACCTTGAAGCATAGGTATTTCAAAATACTCAAGAATGATATTGAGATATCTTTTATACCATAATGATGCCAACATTTTAGACATTGTAGATAATTGGGTAAATTCATAAAGTAATTTAAAAAAGAAATTCTTATAAAATGTATCATTTGATTCATAATTAATGAGAGAACCACGTTGATGGGCATTATATGCATGGATACCACTATATAATATTGTTGCAAGAACTTTTCCAATATTTTCTCCCATCATTCTTTTAAGTATATCTTTCTCATTTTTCAATAATACATTTTTGGCAAGAAAGTTCTTAATACCTGTAGATATGTTATCTATTGCAGTAAGTATAAAAGATTCATCATAATATATTTTATTTGTTCTCCAATCAAATATAACTCCATTAGGTGCTCTATTGCCTCTTGGATATATTCCTCCTGAATCCATTTGGCCTATAATAACTGTACTTAAAGGAGATTCTATTAATTTGTTTTCTTCAAGTTTGAGAATAAAATTTCTAAATGTTTCTGGCGTCATTTACTTTAATCTCCTTATGATCTCATATAGTTATATTACTGAATATTGATGATAAAATAGGATATATCTCATTTACATAATGTGCAAAATCTATTCTATTATGCATATCATTATATGATGATAGATCAATATCATCACTGTTGATTATAGCTGTCATGTTCTTTAACTTTAATTTTATGCTTGAGCCATCTGTAGTTTTATAAGCAAAATCTAATAATGAATCAGTATTATTAAATAAGAAAGTATCAATAATATAATCCATATCACGTTCAGATGTAGCTAAACACAATCTGGATATTAGACTATAGAATATATTGGGGCTTAAAGAATCAAATCCTTTAAATGTAACCTGATTATTTTTGTTTATTACACCAATCATATACTTTTGTTTAAAGAGTACCCATTTATAAACAGTTGTTGATATTTGACCATATATATCATAGATATCATTTAATATCCTCATTTTATATGGTTTTATATATGCTCCATCTACTTCACTTTTAATGATGTCCCCAATACGTTCAGCAACATACAATACATCATCATAAACCATATATCTTAGTTTATATAATGTATCAATACCCATACAATGAATAATAATGTTTGTTAGAAAATAATTATATAAAAATTTCTTTGCTCTTTTGGGAAGATAACTTGAGGATGCTAAAATAGTACACATCTTAGTATAAAGAGCTAATGCATCTGCATCTAATACTTGTTCAGCATACGTTGTAAATGCTCTTTGCATATCTATCTTTATAATATTAGATGTAAATAATTCTTGTTTTGGATATATGTACTTTATAATAAATTCATCATTAGGTTTAGATGGTGTTGTTCTTTTAGAATATGGTTTTAATTCTTTCCAAAATAAATTAATTATATTATTATAATTGGTTAAAATATTATTTAATACATCATATGAAACAATCCAATCATAATAATGCTTTACATCATAAAGCAAAGTCTTTTCACAAACAATATATTTCATACCACATATATCTTTTAAAAAATGATAAAGGTTATACAATAATGATCATCTCCCTTACTCTTTAAACAATATATCTGGCAATATCATCTTCTTCATCATTATTGTTCATAGATTTGTTCTTGTTGCCTTTTAATAAATTATACTCAGCTATAGATCTAACTAAGTCTGATTTAGTATCAGACAAAATAAAGAAATCATCATTATTAATTTGTATATTTGAGCTTCCAGCTACACTTACAGTATCAAATATATCTACACCACTGTTCTCAAAGTCTAGTATATCAAAATACTTTGTCAAGTTCAAATGATTTGTTACCAAGAAACACATTCCTATAGCAAATACTAAATCATCATTTGGCTCTCCTTCTATTCGTCCTGATGATTTTCTGATAAGTGATGTTGCCTGTAATCTTAGGTTCTTAGATTTAACAAGATTATCATGTCTTGTAAATAATTCATATATCTGTTCCATTAATAAAGGTCTAGTAACTGCTGACATCGTTATACCATATTTATCTTTATTTCTGCTCAATTCATCTCGTATTATATATTTTTCATATTTTACTTTTAGCATTTCTATTGTTTGATTTCCAACTGCATTGGATTCTATTACTAATAATTTATTTTTTAATCTATCTACTATAGCTGGAATATATTGGTCACAGAATTTAATAACTTGACATTTAAACATACCTTCAGCTACTTGTTCTCCAGTATCATAATTAATGACCTCTATAGCAGAATAATCTGTACCACTTGATGTAGCAGTATCTATACCTATTATATATCTCTTATTATCATCTGGCTCTTCAAACCAGTAAATGTATCCATCTGGCATTGTTGTAGATGATATTGGTGGATAGGAAAGAGACTCATCTTGCAATCTTTTAATAACATCATCTGGAAATATAGAATCTGAGCTACCTAAAAATAATAATTCATATTCCTGATTCATTGTTTTCTCATCATAATTGTTTAGGGCTTTTTGCTTTTCATACCAAGCATTATCATATACAGGTATCTCAGACCAATGGATTTTAACTGAAATATATGCTGATCTCTCTGGATCAGTAATACTTTCCATCCACATCTTATAAAACTTTTCACCTTTACCAGTTCTTCCATTTGGAGTAGAAGATAAAACTACACCATAAGGAATATTATTTTCTCTAGCTACTTTAAACGTATATCCTGCTGCATTTAAGATAGCTTTTAAATGATCTTCCAAATGTATAAATGCAGCCTCATCTATCCATATAAATGTAGGTCTCAAACCTCTACCTTTAGATGAGTTAATATCTCTAGTCTTATTACTTGCTTGTAAAATCAAAGATGAACCATTTGACAATTTAAACTCTTCAGCTTTATTAATAGTATATGATGGCCTCATCCAATCAGGTAATCTATTTATGATATCTTTAACTTCTTGTAAGGTTTCTCTTCCCTGCTTTAAATCCCTTGTCATAAAGAGCACATCATAATTATCATTAAATATCATTAAATACGCTATAACTGCTTCATTCATTACAGTTTTACCACATTGTCTAGAAGCAAGCAAAAGAATACCATCTTTTTCTTTTTTAGTCCAAATTTCTTTTAGAGCGTTGATATACTTCATTTGACTGGGATATAGATTCAAATTGACAGTTGTGCCTAATCCAGGAACAGGTATCAATACATAATTCTTAAAGAAGTATATTACATCATATAAGCATTTAAAGAATTCTTTAGCTTGCTCTTCAGCTTTCAAATTGATTCTTCCTTTACCTATCCAGCATATGCATCACGAGTAGATACTGCATTTAACATCACATCTATAGTACCTTGTGCATTTTTGACCTTAGTTCGTTTGATATTAAATTGAATACCTGATATAAAAAATGTTATTTCACTACCTATTTTATAGTTTATATGTTTATATTTCAATATAACTTTTCTACCTATATACCAGTGTGGAAATCTAAATGGTTGGGAAATACGAACAGATACAGGTTTAACTGTATTCAATATTATAGATGCTATACTTTCTCTTAAAGAATATTCATTACTCTGATCTAAATATATTTTAGTATTTGGCTGTACTATCTTGTCCAAATAATTTTCAAATGAATCAACACTATCTATAAACTTCATAGAACGTATTAAACTCATTACATCTATTTCACTTTCTTTATATAGTCCTGTATCACTTTTTTTACATAAAGTTATCTTCTTTGGAATGAGTGCAGCAATACTATTAAATGAATTTGTTAATGAAGGAAGATTTGGCAAAAAATACTGTCCATCATCTATTCTTATTTTACCTTGATCTTCTTGTGGTAAATCACCATATAATTCCAAAGCTTTATCTGATGTTGCATCATTTAAAGATTTAATATATGCTACATTATCATGTAAATTAGTATAAATGATAGGAGGAATATTGAACATCCCATATCGTTGAGATATATATGCTAAATTGATAAAGAACTTGTTATTTGGTATCCATATCTGTTCATACTTCTCAGAATTATCTAATTTAGATACATTTAATCTTAATTTTCCATGATTTGTTTTTGACCATAGACTATTAATAACATCTATAACTTTAACATTCTCATAAAGACCACCAACAACAGTATTAACACCAGTATATGCGTCTTTAGCAACATATTCATGCCTAACATTTATTACATCTGGTCTAGAAGATAGATCTGCTTCTCTATGTATATCAATCACAGCTTGACCAAAACTCAACCATTCACTATCTATTAAAGTTCTTTCTGTTTCACCCATATTCTTTTCAACAATAATAACGTGGACAGTATAAGGCATAAGGAGTAAATTTCTATATCTATTATCAATTCTAAAGTTCATTTTCATACGTGGCACTAATTTATGATTCTGCATGATAAATGCAACTTCAAGAATCTCTTCTTGCAAAACAAGAGAAGTCTTAGTAAATTTAAACTCTGCCTTTATATCAAATGCACTTTGTTTAACATCTGCATCAGGCATATTATATCATCTCTATCTCTTTATTGTTTGATTGTTGTAATAATGATTTCAACTGTGTTAGTATAGCATTCTTAGCAACCCTAATCGCACTTGGATTGATGCTTCCTATTCTAGTATAGAATATATCAGAAGCGATATTAACTGTATTCATCATAGCAACTAATTCAAAACCAGATGATACACATATAGTACATGTTGCACCAAACATACGAGTGATTCTATTTCTGAAATCATCAACAGTAATATTTGGCATTATATTATATTCTGTTAATATTCTAAATATATCATTCCAACTTGAAACATCATCACTTGGTAGTTTTTCTGTTTTAATATTAAATCTAATCTTAGAGTTCTCTTCTTTGGAGAAGAACCTTCTCAATGCTCCAAATGCAATTGCTTTGTCATTTCCCTGAAAATCAAAATAATGTGAACATATCAACCTAGCTATAAGATAAAAAATAGTACCAAGCTCCTGATCTGTAGTCTTTAAAATATCAAAATCTCTTATATAACATCTCATTAGAAGAGAATAACAAAATGCACAAGCTGCAAAATATAATGAATTTAATACTATTTCATCATCAATATCATACAATATTAGCTTTGTTAAACCATATAATATACATGATGCAAAATTGTTATAATCTTGTACTATAATTTTATTTTTAGTCATATCTAAATGAGCAGAACAAACATCTATGTTTAATACAACACCTTCAGATGTTGTATCTGTTACATATATCAATGCAGGTAATAAGCTAATTGCTTGAGGAAAAACAGATAATGATATATTGTTCAGAGTTAATTGTTTGATATATTCAGCATATGATGCTGAAAGTGCACTGGCTAATATATTATTAACTCTATCAATACCATCAAAGGGTCTATGTGGTTCTTCTAAATTAATTCTCTTATCTGGTGGGTTTCTCAATATTGGTATTGTTATATTAAATATATCAGATGGTGTATTAGTCAATCCTTTAAACATAATTATTCCACCTTTTAATTTTACTTCTTAATATATTTATCTAATATATAAATATATTGCGTGAGTTTATCCAAACCAATTTCATCTACTAATTTCTTAAATGCAGGCGTATTCTGAATATCTGTATAGTCAAAATTGGGAATTTTAATATTAAGCCAATTGTCTATAGATGTTTCTGGATCTTTACCATTCTTTATATATTCTTCATATATTTCTATAAACTCTTCAGGTGATGTTATTTCCTTAGCAGTATACGAATTAGATTGTTTTTTAGATATTAATATATCCTTTATTTGTTCATTTGATAATAACTTAATGTTAGGATAATAATCTGATCTGAAGTTAGCATTAGTAGCTATTTTATTAAGTAAAAGAACTAAAATAAAGAAAGTAGTATTGTTATATTCATCATATGCTAATACTGGTGATTTATAATCCATATCAGGAGACATATTATATTGTTTTGTAGTCTCTACCACTTGATCTATCTTATCCAATAAAAAAGAAATAGATATATCTGGAACATTCAAATATGTTAGAGAATCTCCAACATATACATACTTGTATTCTTCGACTGATTTACCAGTAGCCTCTATAGTTAATTTTTCTATAACCTTACCAATTCTAAAATCACTTTCTTCTTTAACATGCTCTCTTATATCAGGAGATGTCCACATATACTATCATTCCTTAGGATGGTATAAACATAACTCTGACTTGATTAGCAGAATTATTAATATTAATAATTCTTCCAACTATTTGATCTGCATATTGTTTTCGTTCTGTTTTGCTAATAACTTTCCCATAACCATTGTCATCAGGTATAATATAATCTCCAATTTGAGCGTCTTCAACATTTACTACATCTACCCATACATATCCAGCAGAACATATTGGAAGTTTTTTACCAGATTTAATTTCTTCTTCACTACCACCAGCTAAATAAGCATAGGAATCTGAAACTATACCAATCACAGATGAAGATCCTTTGTTTGCTAATGCTACAGTATCATTGTCCACTATTGATACTATTTTATTTTTTGCAGTTTCATATGAGAGGCCATCTTCAGGTATCAAACAATCAGCAAAGTCGTTATATACTGCATTATATACTCTTGTGGCATAAAAGTATCCATCTAAATTCAATCTATAAGATGCTGTTGGTGCTGTAGATCCAGCATATAAATAACCTTCAGCTTTAGTGGTACCTGATATCTTCAGAGTACCAGTCATTACATCTCCAGCTTTTTTAACATATGTATTGGTAGATTCTGTTTTTGTAGCAAAGGTTGTATTAGCATATGCTTGAAGATCAGAAATTTCAGTGTCAACATATCGTTTTGTAGCAGCA
>Ga0209608_1002401_pt1 | contig 13319 bp, 10 predicted proteins | sample AD_UKC130_MetaG_FD_184428 | JGI IMG/M metagenome (GOLD analysis project Ga0209608, IMG submission 184428) | Active sludge microbial communities of municipal wastewater-treating anaerobic digesters from Canada - AD_UKC130_MetaG (SPAdes) (version 2) | ecosystem: Engineered > Bioreactor > Anaerobic... | reverse complement strand
GCACCGGGCCCACCAGACTCGGGATGGTGAAGGCGCTAGCATTCAGGGCAAGCATCTTGGGCCGGATCTGGTCCGGGAAACCCTTCCCGATCGCCGAGTACGCCGCCACCGACAGTGCACCAGCACCCAAACCCTGAAATACGCGGCCGAGCACGATCACCGACATCGTCGGAGCCAGGCTCGAGATGAGCAGGCCGCCGGCAAAGCTGACCGTTCCCACGGCTAGCGGCCTGACGATGCCGAATCGGTCGAAGACCGGCCCCGCGACCGCGAGACCAACGATGTTGGCCAGCGTGAACGCGGTGAACACCCATCCATACAAGGCCAGGCCACCGAGCTCCTCAGCGGCGGCCGGGAGGGCCGTGCTGACCCCCAGGCGGGAGAACGCGGCGGCGGCAACCAGGGTCACCAGACCGATTGCCAGCGCGCGGAACCGAGGACTCAGCACGCATGGCGACGACCCAGCAGGTCATCGATGCTCTGTGGCGGGCACGCCGCGGGGTGCAGGTCTATCGGGATCTCCCCGACGGCCTTAGGCGGGCCCACCTGCACGTCTTGTACGCACTTGAAGAGCTCGGCGGAGCGGCCCGGGTGACCGCCCTCGCGGAGAAGGCTCTGGTCAAGATCCCCAACATGACCCGCCTACTCCAAGAAACCGTGGCCGCGGGCTGGACCACCAGGTCCGCGGTCCCGACCGACAAGCGCACAGTCCTGATTCGCCTGACCGAGGCCGGAACAGCCTGCCTCCAGACTTACTACTGGGATTACCTGGACGCGATCGCCGAGAGCCTCCGCCCCGAGGAGCACCCCCAATACGACGCCATGATCGCCGCCATCGACCAGGCCGTCGCCACCATCCAACAGGTCACCGCCACCATCGACGAGACATGACGCCGGCCCGAGACCAGACTCTTCACTCGGCAAAACTACGAACGCGGCGTCAGACGCCGCAAGCCGGTCCCGCGAGGGAGCCTAATCTGCAACATCGTCACGTCTCGGAAAACAAAAGCTTTCTGAGACGCCGCAGGTCATTGTGAAGGGCTCAGCCAGTTCGCGGCATTACTCCACAACTTTGCGAACTGAGTGCAGCATTCCCGCATAACCCGCCCACAAAAATGCCTGGTCAAGGCAACTCAACCGCTACACCTACCAACGACACGTCCGTTAACCCTCCCCGAGCTACACAAACCCACCCAGGGGACATAAGGAATTCATCGTTTTGAACCGCACTGGGTTTGATGGAGACTGACGTTATTTGATTCCCAGCAGCCGGTCGGCGGCTGTTGGGCCAGCATAGAACGCTTCCTCGAACTCCGCGGGCGGGATGTCGCCGAGGTAGCCATGCAGGCGTTGCGTGTTGTGCCAATGCACCCAGCCGAGGGTCGCCAGTTCCAGGTCCTCGACCGTCTTCCACGGACCGGATCTGGCGGGTCCGCGGACGAGTTCGGTCTTGTAGTAGCCATTGACTGTCTCGGCGAGGGCGTTGTCATAGCTGTCCCCGACGGTTCCGATCGATGGTGTCGCACCGATCTCAGCGAGGCGTTCGCCGTAGCGAATCGACGTGAATTGAGACCCGGCGTCGCTGTGACACCGCAGATCCTCGTGATGGCGGCCCCTTGACCAGCGGGCCATCTCGATCGCGTCGAGAACCATCTCAGTGCGCATATGTGACGCGCACCGCCACCCCACGATCATCCGACTGAACGCGTCAACGATGAAGCAGACGTAGGCGACGCCGGCCCAGGTGGGAACGAACGTCAGATCGGTAACCCAGAGCCGGTTCGGTGCGGATGCGGTGAACTCCCGCTTCACCAGATCAGGATGCCGAGCCGAGGTCGGATCGGGCCTGGTCGTCTTCACCCGCTTCGACCGGATCGCTCCCTCGATACCCGCTGCCCGCATGAGCCGGCCCGTCTGATCCCGGCCGATCTCAATCCCCGCCCGACGAGCCGCTTTCCAGAGTTTCCGGACCCCATAGACGCGATAGTTGTCTTCCCAGAGAGCGACAAGCTCAGGGGTCAGGACGGCGTCACTGATCGACCGCGCCGACGGGGCACGGTCTTTCGCGGCGTAATACGTGCTCGGAGCTATCTGCAAGAGGTCGCAGATGGGCTCGACTCCAAGCGGGCGACCCTCGATGACGTCGTTCTTGTTCGCGTCGATGAACGCGACTATTTCCGGTGTTGGCGGTCGAGCTCCGCCCCGAAGAAAGACGCCGCCCGCTTCAGAATCTCGTTGGCCCGCCGCAACTCGCGAACCTCCTGCTCAAGCTCTCGCATCCGTCGCGCCTCCGCCGTGGTCACCCCGGCAACGTGACCGTCGTCGACGTCTGCTTGCTTGACCCAGCTGCGGACGGACTCGACCCCGTAACCGAGCTGCGTCGCCACGCGCTGCACCGTCCCGTGATCGGTCCCGAGCTCCGCTCGCAACGTCCTGACCATCCGCACCGCAGACGCCTTCTCCTCCGGCGAATACCGACGCCCCGTCGACCCACCAGGTCCCTGCTTCGACACCATGACTCCATCCTCGTTTCCAAGGTCAAGAGCCTCCAACAAACCCAGGGCGGTTCATTCCTCACCGTTTCAATAGCCGTGAATAATGCTAGCCTAGCTAATAACACGAACCGTTGAAAACAGCTATTGGTGGATTGTTCAGTCGAGTCGAGTCGAGTCGAGTCGAGTCGAGTCGAGTCGACGCGAAAACAATCTGGTGCGCTACGCCGGTAGCGCGAACGAAATCAGCACACCGACCGTGAGTGCGACGCCAACGTAGACCAGGTTCGGCAGCTGGAACGAGTGGTCAAACACGTACTTGCCCATCTTCGTCGTGCCCGTCTGGTCGAACGCGACCGTCGCGACCTGGCTGCCGTTTGCCGGCAGGGTGTACATGCCCATTGCGGAGGGCCAAAGCCCCGCCAGCAGCGCGGGTGGCAGCCCAATTGTGATGCCGATCGGCACGATTGCGTTGGTTGCGCTCGATTGGCTCGTCGTCAGCATCGCAACCAGGAACAGCGCGAGCGCGAACAGCAGAGCACCGAGAAACGCGGAGGAGCCCGAAACGACCGAACCGAGGCCGTTGACGATCAGTGTCTGGTTGGCCGCCACGAACGTGTTGGCAAGCCACGCGATACCGAACAGTGCGATCGCGCCGACGATGCCGGCAGGGAAGGTTGACTGCTTCGGAACATCGGCGGACTTGACCTTGCAGAGCACGAAGATCAGTGCCGCGATGACGCCCATCGTGACCTCGATGATGATCGTCACGCTCACGCGGGTCGGGTCGCCCGCGTCGTTCGTGCCGATGATGGGGCGCAGGTTTTCGAAGAGCCCGAACAGCACGATCACGCCGACGCCGGCGAGAAACAGTGACGCCGACAGCACGGCGGCGGGCGGGAGCTTCGTCTCGCCAACGTTTGTTGCGGGAGGCTTGATTTGTCCGGCCTTCAGCTTGGCGAGGTAGACGGGGTCGTCGACGAGCTCTTTGCCGTGTTTGAGCATCACGAGCGCGGCCATGAAGAGCCCGAGGATCGACGCCGGCCACATGACCAGCAAGAGCCGCCCGAGATCGAAACCCTGAGGTGCGAGGAGTACGACCATCGAAGCGGTTGCCGCCGACACGGGCGAGCAGAGAATGCCGACTTGGGATGCCACGGCCGAGACCGAGAGCGCTCGCTCCGGTCGGATCTTCTGCTGGAACGAGACGTCATAGATGACCGGGAGCAGAGGGTAGAAAATGTTCCCGGTGCCGGCACCGACCGTGAACAGGAACGACATGGCGGGCGCCAAGAACACGACCGATCTTGGCCGCTTTCGGATCACCTTCGCCGCGATTGACACCATCCATTCGATGCCGCCGGCGGCCTGCATGACAGAGGCGGCGGTGATCACTGTGATGACGATGAAGACCGCGTCGACGGGGGCGTTGCCCGGGGCCGAGCCGAAGCCAAAAAGCAGCACCGCCACGCCGACGAGGCCCCAGACGCCAAGCCCGAGGCCGCTGGTGCGCGTGCCCATGTAGATCGCCCCGATCACGACGAGCAACTGGGCAAACATGATCCATACGTTGTCGTTCATGTCGAGGGCCCCGTGGTGATGGGAGCCGACGCTGTCAGCACGGTCAGGGGCAATGGGGTCTCGATGATCTCGCCGTCTACCGCCGCCACCTTCAACGCGAGGCCCCCGTCGACCGGGCTCATCGCGGCCCGAAACTCTTGGTTTTCGAAGTGGAGCGATTGCAAATTGCCGACCGCGTACCCAGCTCCGAGTTCGCCGCTCTTGAGTGCGGCGTGCAGGAGCGGCTTGCGTTGGTCTTCGGCGTCGTAGTGCGGGCAGAAACTGCCGGGCAGAAACCCGAGGCCCTCGGGCAACACCTGCAACGTCGGCCCGTAGCTGTCGGTGGTGCCGCCTTCGAACCAGCAGATCCCGCCGGCGCTTCCGCCGGTGAACACGACGTTCGACGCCGGGTCTTCCCACATCTCGCGAAGAATCGTGTCGAGCCCCTGCCGCTTCCACACGTCAAGCATGTTCGCGGTGTTCCCGCCGCCGACATGGATCACATCGAAGCTGCGCACGAACGCGCCGAGGTCGTCGACGTCGCGGTGAAACAGCGGCAGGTGGTGCGGTGCACACCGGTCTGAGCTGTAGGTCGAATAGAAGGTGACGATGTAGGCCGCGTCGTCGCCGGTCGCGGTGCCAACGAACAGCACCCTTGGGCGCTCCTTGCCTGTCAACTGCAAGATGTACTCGTGAGTGGGGTCATTGCCCCGCTGCATCATGGCCTTTCCGGCCCCGGTTGCTACTACGTGTGCCATGGTCGGCCTCTCTGCCGCGTGCATTTCACTCCTGATTCACGGTAGCGGATCGGGGTTGGCTGCCGCTTGGGAAAGATTTTTCGCATGGTTTCGCGAGCGTCGTGATTGCCCCATTGACAAGCGCGAGAAACCTCGGAGAGACTCACACGTCAACTGGGGAGTTATCACGTTCGTTGGGGACAGTGCGCTAAAGGAGAAACAGCAATGCGACAAAAACCAACGGCACTCACGGTCGGCGCGGCTCTGCTCGTATCGACGGGCCTGGTCGTCTCCGGCTCGGTCACCAGCTTTGCCGACGAACGATTCGAACCGAACGTCACGTACGACCTCTCGGTCACCGGAAACGAACGCGAACAGATCCACGCAGAGGTCGAAGCCCTCGCGGGGCGGATCAACGATGCTCGGGTCGGCGACGGAACGTATGACCCGATCAGTTTGGTGGGAGCGATGCTCGACGGGGCGAGCTACGACTCGATCTCGCGGGGTGGCACGGCGGCGACGGCGTATCCGTTCCCCGTCACGAACAACGCGGCCAACGAGAATGAGTACGACCGCAAGGTCGCGAAGCTGGCCTGGGTCGTCAAACTGGCCACAGACCTGGGATTCCCGGCGGTTGTGCAGCGGCAGGCCGACAAGTACGTGTACGTCGAGATCGGTGACCCAGACGCCCCTGAAATGGTGATGGCGCTGAGCCACCTCGACTCGCCGAAATCGTCGGTCACGCCGGAGCAACTGGCGCGGTGGCGCGACGCCGACGGCAATCTCGGCACGCCCGGCGCGTACCACTCGCCCTATATCAAGGACGGTTCGATCTACGGCGCCGGCCTGCAGGACGACAGCGGCCCGACGCTCGCCACGCTCCTCGCAGCGAAGGCGCTGCTTGAGGCCGGGCTCCCCATGGACCGCCGTGTCCGCATCGTGATGGGCATCTACGAAGATGGCGGCCCGGGCACGCCGACTCCGGCGAACACCGCCACGTTCCAGGCGATCCCGTACAACGCAAACCCGAGCTTCTACGACAACTGGGCGTACAAGAACCTCAACCGCGAAGAGATGCCGATCGCTGGCTACACCTCCGACTCGCGCTTTCCGGTGATCGTCGGCAACTCCACAGCCGTCACGCCCGAGGTCGCGATGGATCTCTCGGCAGACGCTGCCACGGCATTCAAGCTGATGGATGCCACGGCAGGGGTCACCCTGCGCGAGGGTGACCCGACGCTCAAAGACATCGCCTACGGCAGCACCACGCAGATCGCTTCGCGGGCCATCTTCACCCTCGACGTGGCCGGCGCAGCCCAGGGCGAGCGCGACACGTTCGTGAACGCGGTCACGGCTGCTGCGACGGCGAAGGGTTGGCTCCCGGCCGCGGCCGGCACCACGCCCAAAGTGCAGGTGACGATCGTCGATGATGCGCTCACGCTCGAGGTGAACACCAACGTTGCGATGGAGATGCCGACACCGCAGTACGGCAAGAATGCGGTGGTGTGGGGTGTGTCCCTCATCTCCGACGGGCTCGGCGCGCTCGGTGTGACGGCTGCCGACATGCAACTGAAGAAGGCGGCCGAGGGTGTCAACGACCTGTTCTTCCGCGACGGCGTCGAGGGCGAGGCCTACATCGGCAAGTACATGGGGATCCCCGCGAACCTCTTGCGAAACCCAAACAACGGCACACCAAACCTGACATTTGCGCTGATGGGCGGCATCCGCTCTGAAGTGCCGGTGAGCTTCTACACGGCTTCGTCTTCGCGTCTTGCCATCCCGATGTTCGTGCGGAGCATGCACGTCACGGCGGCCGATTCGAGCCAGGCGACCGCTGCCGTCACCGACGCGTTCGTTGCGAAGGGCTTCACGATGGGCGCGCTCGGTGCACCGATCGGCGCGGGCCTCTACGTGTCGCACGACAATCCGCTCACGGCGCTGCAGTACGGCAGCTACCGGGCGACCATCGCGCAGAATCCGGACGAGTTCGCCGGCCCGGCCGCGCTGAATGATGTGGTGTACCCGCAGGGCACGACCGGCGGCACACTGGCGAGCAGCTTCCGCAACAAGATGACCGCGTTCGGCGCGGTGATCCCCGGAAACGAGCGCTGGTGGCACACCGCGAATGAGCGGATGCAGGTCGACTCGGCCGTGCAGATGACCAAGATGATGGCCGACGGGATGCTTGAGATGGCACGCTACTCCGGCCCTGCCGGCGCCAAGTTCATGTGGGCAAACTTGCCAGGGCTCAACGCCGATCGCTCCGACACGGATCTGCTTGATGTCACGATCGGCACGTTCAGGGACGCCTCCGCCGAGGTCCCGGAGACCGAGCTGGGCGGCCAGGCGCTGCTCGGTGCCACCGCGTTCAACATTCCGATGTGGGATCGCCGTGGCAACTCGACGCCGACCGCCGCGGCCTTCGGCCTCGGACACGAGGCGGGTGGGGTGTACCTGCCGCTGAGCGACCCGGACTACCTCGCCAGCACCTATGTGGCGCCGATGCGGCTCGAGTTCAAAGTCGAGCGGCCCGGACATATGTCGGATGAGGCATGGACGAAGTTTGTGGCCGGCGACTATGGCGCCTTCGCGTTCAACGTCCTTGTGGATGGCACGGCTGTGCCGCTGACGGTCCCCGCCGGGCAGAGCGCCGACGAGTACTTCTCGTCGCGCACCTCGGCGATGGACCCGAACGTGGTCTATCTGTCGGCGAACCTGGCGGTCACCGATGCGCCGTTCACCGGGGTAGAGGGCGTGCGTGCCGATTCGAAGACCGACCTCTACACCGTCAACCCGGCATTCTTGGCCTCGAACGCCGACCCGTTCCCGGGCCGCGGGGCGATCGAGCAGCGCGGCTTCTTCGTGCTGGGAGACGGCGTGAAAAACGCCGAGTTCGCATCACCGGGTGCCGTGTACGTGACCGTCGACAATGCGGTGGTGGCGGCCGAACCGTCGGCCGTGGTGACCAAGCTCAAGGGAAATTCGAACGAACTCACCATCACGGTGAACGAGACGCGAATTGACGGCAGCACAACGACGGTGACGAAAACGTTCACCATCAAGAACAACGCTGCGGGCACGTACAAGGTCGGCGAACACAAGGTGTACGTCGACACGAAGGGCAACACTCAGGTCCGCGAGATCTCCATCAAGTAGCGACACCGCCAAGTAACAACACAGCCGGGGCCCGCCCCGCCGCGCCTTTGAAACCGAGGGCGCGGCGGGTTGGGCCTCTGCGGTGGGCGGGGCCGTGGCATCCGAGATGCAATTCACCAACAGGTGGTGAGATCGACGACCACAATCACATGATTCCGCTCGAGGACGCCGTGCGCTCGGTGATTGGCCGACAGTAACGGTCTCACTGAACGAGTCCTGACCAGCGATAGTGCTGGTCAGGGATCTTTTTCTATGCGCTCCTGCGAGCGAGCGTAGACTGACGCTGCCGTGCCTGACGGCCCTGTCAGCGGCGGTCCAGGAGGCTGAAATGAGCGATTTTGACGTCATCATCATCGGCGGGGGCTCACCCGGAGAACACTGCGCCGGTGCGCTGCGGAAGGGCGATCTGCGCGTAGCGATCGTCGAACGTGAACTGGTCGGAGGAGAGTGCTCGTACTGGGCATGCATCCCCTCGAAAACGCTGCTTCGGCCCGGCGAGGCGGTGCAGCACGCGCGCGAGGCGGCCGGCAGCGCACACGTGGATGTTGCCGCGGCACTGGCGTGGCGCGACTTCATGGTTTCGAACTATTCGGATGCCGGTCAGGAGGAGTGGCTCGCGGGTCAGGGCGCCACGCTCCTGCGCGGGACAGGCACGATTGCTGGCCCCGGCCAAGTTGACGTCGACGGCGTTCGCTACACGGCCGAACACGTTGTGCTCGCGAACGGCTCCGACACGTTTGTACCGTCGCTGCCCGGGCTGCGCGAGCTGGACGGTGTGTGGACCAGCCGGGAGGCGACCGCGATGACCGCCGTCCCCAAGCACCTGCTGATTCTCGGGGGCGGACCAGTTGCGGCGGAACTTGCGCAGGCGGTGCGCCGGTTGGGCGGTGACGTGACGATGATCGTGCGTGGCGACCGCCTGCTTTCGAACGAAGCGGCCGGCCTGGGGGAGGCGCTTGGCGAGGCCCTGCGGCGCGACGGGATCGAGATGCACTTCGGGGCCGAGATCGCCGGCGTGCGGCGCGATGGTTCGGACTATGTCGTGTCGCTCGAGGCTGGTGACGCGGAGGGGCAGGGCGGGAGCGGTCACCGCGAGCTGCGCGGCGAGAAACTGCTGGTGGCCACAGGCAGGCGCCCTCGCGTCGAGGGAGTCGGACTCGAAACGATGGGGATCACGCCTGATCCGCACGGCGTGCAAGTCGACGAGCGGATGCGGGCTGGCGACCGCCTATGGGCGATCGGCGATGTCACGGGCGTCTGGCCGATGACCCACGTTGGCAAGTACCAGGCGAGGGTCGTGGCCGCCAACATTCTGGGCGAGCAACGCACGGCACACGACGACGCTGTGCCGAGGGCGGTATTCACGGATCCGCAGGCCGCGGCGGTCGGTGCGACCACAGCGAAGTACAGCGCAAGCATCCCGATCGTGAACGTTGCCAAGATGTCGACGTACAGCCGTGATTATGCCGAGCACAATGGCTTTTTGACGCTGCTCAGCGATGGTGAAGTGCTCACAGGGGCGTACGCGTTGGGCCCCGAAGCGGGGGAGTGGCTGCAGCAGGCAACCCTTGCTATCCGCGCCCGGGTGCCTCTCGCGGTGCTCGCCGACACGATCCAACCGTTCCCGACGTTCTCCGAGCTCTACCTCGAGGCGGTACAGGAACTGCGGAAGGCGATTGCGTCGGCGTGAGGTGCGCTGCTGTGCCGTTGCGCCGCTGCGCCGCTGGCAAGCACAGTTCGCGCACAGCTCGCGCCCCGCTCACACCGCGCGCAGCGCCAGCGTCGGCGACAGCCGGGCGGCGCGAAGGGCGGGGTAGAGCCCGGCCGTCGCACCCACAACGACGGCGATGGCCGGGCTCGCGACGACGATCGCGAGCGGAATCACCAGCGGCTGGCCCGCGATGGCAGCGAGCACGGCGGCCGCGCCCGCACCCAGGGCGACCCCCGCAAGCCCGCCGACCAGGGCGAGCGCCGCGGCCTCGGTGACGAACTGCAGTGCAATATGCACGGGCCGGGCGCCCAGAGAGCGCCGCAGGCCGATCTCTCCGCGACGCTCGAGCACGGTGACCACCATCGTGTTGGCAATGCCGACGGCGCCGATGAGCAGTGCAATCGCGGCCAAAGCGACGCCGAGGGTGCGCAGGGCATCGTCTGTCGTCGTGCGCGCATCGGCAAGCTCTGACAGCACGCTGACGTTCACGAACGGTGATCCCGGGCTCGCGGCGCTTGCCAGGGTGTCGGCGATAGCGCCAATCTGGCCCGATTCGGCGCGCACATACATCGTCGAGATCTCGCCGGTGTTCGGGCCCTCGAACGTGTTCCGCACCCAGCGGTCGCCGAGAATTGCGGCGGTGTCGATCTGGGTGGCGAGCCCAGCCGACTCGAGAATGCCGAGCACCCCGTACCACTGCCCACCAATCCACACGCGGTCACCGGGGCTGACAATCCCGAGCCGATCGGCTGCGGTGCGCCCAAGCACAGTGACAGGCAGACCGCGGGTGGCCTCGTCGAACCAGCGCCCGGCCGCAAGCCGTGCCTCGATCGCGTCGAAGACATCCGGGCGGGCCACCGCGACTTCGATGCCACCCGCCTCGGTCGCGGGCACCAGGTCGTTGCGGTACACGGGGATGTCGTCGGGCGCGGTCTCGAAGACGCCGACATCGGCGACCCCGTCGACACGCTGCACCGTCTGCGGTGCGGTGTCGGGGAGCGGAACCACGAGCTTGTCTGGCCCGAGCGCCGGGGCGACGACGGCGAGGTTGGCGCCCATCCGATCGAGCTCTGCGAGCAACTGGGCTTGGTTGGAAGCGGCGGCACCCGTCAGCGCCGTCAACGATGCGATGCCGAGCGCCACACCGAGCGAGGCGAGCGCCGTGCGCTGCGGCCGAGCAGACACGTTCAACCACGCGGTGCGCAGGGCATCGGTGAACCGGAACCGGCTCGGGGCGGGGACAGCGCTGTGGCGGGTCATCGTGCAGCACCGCGATCATCGTCGGTGACGCGGCCGTCTTTGAGCCGGATGCGGCGGCCAAATCGGTTGGCAATGCCGCCGTCGTGCGTCACGATCACCACTGCGGTTCCGGCATCCGAGATCTCGGTGAGTAACGCGATGATCGCCTCACCGGTCGTCGAATCGAGAGCGCCGGTCGGCTCGTCGGCGAACAGAACGGCGGGCTCGCGAACAAGCGCGCGAGCGATCGCGACCCGCTGCTGCTCACCGCCAGAGAGCTCGCCCGGCCGATGCTGCAGTCGATGTCCGAGCCCGACGGTCTCGAGGGCGAGTGCCGCCCGTTCGCGTCGTTGCGTCGAACTCAGGCCCGTATAAAGCAGCCCTGTTGCGACGTTGTCGATGGCGGTGAGCGGTGCCATGAGGTGAAACTGCTGAAAGACGAAGCTGATGCGTGACGCACGGATCGCTGACCGCTCGGCTTCGCGCATCCCGGCGAGGTCCATCCCGTCGACAAGCACGGCGCCGGTAGTGGGCGCATCGAGTGTGCCGAGGATCGAGAGCAGCGTGCTCTTTCCAGAACCGGATGCCCCGACCACCGCCAGCTGGTCGCCGGCGCCGATGCGGAGCGACGTCGGGTGCAGTGCCGTGGCGGGCGGTGTCCCCGGGAAGGTCTTCGTGACCTCGCGAACTTCGATCACGGGCGGCGCATCGATCACGGACAGCGTTTCGACCGCGGATGTCATCGAGAGATCACCACTTCGTCGCCGGTGGCGAGGCTTCGTGCGTCGGCGGGCGCCCCCTCGACGTCAGCACCCGATGCGAGAATCTGCACGCGGGCATCGGCGATCAAACCGATCTGCACATGAACCCGCACGATGCCGGCCTTCGTCTGCACCTCAACCGCGTAGCGGTCCTGCGCGGTGGCAACGATCGCGGTGGCCGGCACGATCAGCGTCATGGGGGCCGCGGGCTCCTCGGGCGTTTCTGCGGTCGCGGGGTCACCCCGCACGATCACTCGGATGGTTGCAGGCCCGACAGCGGAAACCTGCGCCTGGTCGGCGAACTCGATGACCGCGATTGGTGGTGTGGTCTTACCCTCCTCGCCGGTGGGCTGACCGCCAGGAGTCACAGACGCAAGGACGTTTTCAAGCTCGGTGCCATCGGGGAGCACCACCGTGACGGGAGTGCCGACCTGCAGTTCGCGCGCCAGGGCGCCCGTGAGCTTCGCTTCGGCGTGGAGGGCTGTGGCGGTATAGCTGAGGGGGCTGACACCCGCTTGGCCGAGCGTTGCTGTCACTGGCGACACGCGGATGCTCGGACCATTGACCGCGACGACGTCCATCATTGCCACGGCGCCGGTGACCGGCATCCCGATCGCTTTCTGCCATCGCTTGACGGCATCGGCGGTTGCCCCGTCGAATTCGGTGTTGGGTTCACGATCGAAAAACCCGAGCTGGGCAAGGTTGTGTTCGAGCTGGAGCACGTCTTTTCCTTCGTCGACACCGCGGGCGAGATCGCGCCAGAATGGTCGTTCGCCGCTGAGCAGGATGACCGGACGCCCATCTGCTTCGTACGCGGGCTCACCCGCTGAAATCACCTGCCCTGGTGCGGGCAGCGCCGTGATGGTTCCCGTCGATGCCAAGAGCTCGAGCGGGGCGCCGTAGCCGAGCGTCGCGTTCAGGCGCAACTGCTGGGTGAGGGTGCCCAGCACCACGGGAACGGTGACGGTTTCAGGTGCGGCGGCTTCGGGGGCATCCTGTGATGCAGAGCCCCATGGGCTCCAGATCCAGAGCGCACCCGCGCCGAGCGCAAACACGATGATTCCGAGGGTCACGCCCACGGCGGGGCGAAGTCTCACGCTCATGATCGGGGTGCGTTCTCGACCTCGTCGAGGAGCATCCAGAGGTCGAACGAGCCCTCACCGTTTCCGTCGAACGCAAAATTGAGCGGCGAGTCGTAGCACGCCGTGGCGAGCGTGCGGAACTCGTCCTCGGTGAATCCTTGCGGTATCACGATGATGCCGCCCATCTGCGGCAGAGGATCAGCGAAGTCGGTAAACCCGTTCTCTCTGGCGCACTGAGTGAACGCGAGAGAAACGGCCGCCTGCTCGGGGTCGGATGATTGCTCGGTTGATTCCTCGGGACCGAGCAGGGGTTGAGTGAAGTCAGGATGCTCCGACTCGCACCCCGCGTACGCGTCTTGGATATCGGGGGTGAACGCGAAGTAGGAGGCATCCTCGGCTGCGACCCAGCTGCTTCCCTCCTCGTCGTCACCGAAACCGACGGAACCTTGATACTCAGAGATCGCACCGTCGTTGATTGACTGCGGTGGGACGGCGACGAGCACCTGCCCGCTGTCGTTGATGCGCGCCTCGACGTTGGCCGCGGTCAGGCACGCGAGGAACGATGCCGCTGCGCTCTTTTC
>Ga0209608_1002397_pt1 | contig 13354 bp, 10 predicted proteins | sample AD_UKC130_MetaG_FD_184428 | JGI IMG/M metagenome (GOLD analysis project Ga0209608, IMG submission 184428) | Active sludge microbial communities of municipal wastewater-treating anaerobic digesters from Canada - AD_UKC130_MetaG (SPAdes) (version 2) | ecosystem: Engineered > Bioreactor > Anaerobic... | reverse complement strand
GACGTGGCAAATCACCTCGTCCCATTCGTATGCTCGCCGTTGGCGTTTTCTCACTGTCGTGGAGAATGACGTGATCGCGGCGTCTGTAACAGGTCTAATCGCCTAATTGCCGGAAGTACGTTTCCTTTTGGGGGCTAACCTTTCTGCGAAATGGGGAGTCAATGCAAAGGTTTGGTTGGGAAGTACGATCACGCGTTATTCTGGCGTCCGCTTGACGCTCCCGCGTGTTTGGCGCTAACTTAATGAATTGGTCCGATCAATTGCGAGGACGCCTTCAGTATCCGCCGGCTGCGCCGGCGTATTTTCTTCACGCTTAGGTGGTGCTATGAGAATACACGGGACGACGGTCCTCACGGTCCGGCGCGGCGACAGCGTGGCCATTGGGGCCGACGGTCAAGTGAGCCTGGGAAACGCCATCCTGAAGGGCGACGCGTCGAAGATTCGTCGCTTAGCGGACGGAAAAGTCTTAACAGGGTTTGCCGGAAGTACCGCCGACGCCTTGGCCTTATATGAGCGATTCGAGGCCAAACTTAAGGAGTTTCCAGGCAACCTGCCGCGGGCGGCCACGGAGCTTGCCAAGGAATGGCGGACCGATAGGGCCTTGCGCCGTCTGGAAGCCATGCTGATCGCCGTCGATGCCAAGCATACACTATTATTGAGCGGAACAGGTGATGTTCTTCAACCGTCCGATGGGGTACTCGGCATCGGATCCGGGGGGATGTATGCCGTTGCGGCTGCTCGTGCTCTTCTGAGGTTCACCAGTTTGTCGGCTCGCGAAATCGTGGAGGCCGCGCTGGATATTGCGGCGGACATCGATGTTTACACCAATCGGAATATCATTGTGGAGGAAATTTCGTGTCGTGTTTAACACCACATCAAATTGTCGCTGAACTTGACAAATATATCGTGGGACAAACGATGGCCAAGCGGGCAGTTGCCGTTGCGCTGCGAAATCGTTGGCGAAGGCAACAACTGCCGCCGGAGATTCGCGCAGACATTGGCCCAAAGAATATCCTCATGATTGGCCCCACGGGTGTGGGGAAAACTGAAATCGCCAGGAGATTGGCCCGGTTGACAGGTGCCCCATTTGTCAAGGTTGAGGCGACAAAATTCACGGAAGTGGGGTATGTCGGTCGGGATGTCGAGAGTATGGTGCGTGACCTCGTCGATAACGCCATTTCCTTGTTGTTTCAGGAGTATCGTGAAAAACTCAAGGATGAGGCAGAAAAACGCGTCGAGAACCGCATCCTCGATATCCTGATGAAATCACCCGAAGATTGGGATGGCCTTGTCGCTTCTGACGAGGGGGCGAGAAAAAACCGGGTTCGAACGAAACTTCGTCAATTACTCCGGGAAGGGGTCTTTGATGACCGCACCATCGAGATCGTCACGGAGAAAAAGGAGTTGCCTTTTCTCGTGACTGGTGGCGGCCTGGAACAAATCGATATCGACTTCCAGAGTTGGGCGGAGCGGCTCTTTGCCGGAAAAAAGTCGCAACGTCGCGAGGTGACAGTCAAGGAAGCGAAGAAGCTCTTTTTTGATGAAGAAGTGGAGGCCCTGATTAACAAGGATGAAATCCAGGCCAAGGCCATCGAATTGACGGAGAATTCGGGCATCATTTTCATTGACGAAATTGACAAAATTGCCTCGGTCGGAGTGACGCACGGTCCCGATGTTTCCCGGGAGGGGGTCCAACGCGATCTACTGCCCATCGTGGAAGGGACAACGGTGAAGACCCGATATGGTTATGTGAAGACCGACCACATCCTGTTTATCGCTGCGGGGGCGTTTCATCGGGCGAAGCCGAGCGACTTGATGCCTGAGTTACAAGGCCGTTTTCCTATCCGGGTGGAACTCTCTGATCTGACAAAAGATGATTTTGTCAAAATCCTGACAGAGACGGAAACGGCGTTGGTGAAGCAATATCAGGCACTTCTGCGGCCGGAAAACGTTACGCTGATATTTGATTCGGACGCGATTGAATTGATTGCAGAGTATGCTTATCGCGTGAATCAAACCACGCAGAATATTGGCGCCCGCCGACTTTATACCGTCATGGAAAAGTTACTCGAAGACGTGAGCTTCGATGCGCCTGAAAATATTTCTGGGGAATTTCGGGTGACGCGCGACTACGTGGCTGCAAAGCTGGGGGACGTGATCAAAGACGAAGACTTGAGTCGTTTCATCCTGTAGCATGATCGACCTTGAGTGGGACTGGAGAGGCTCATTTTCTCATTGCAGTAATCACAACTAAAAGCCTATCCCATAATCTCCCCTCGCCCGCTCGGCGGCAGAGGGGTCGGGGGTGAGGGTGGCTCGAATCGCTGCCGGTTTTCGCGACCGACTCCGACGTTCGCTTGCCCTCACCCTAACCCTCTCCCAGAGGGAGAGGGGGACTTTGGGATAGGCTCTAAGTTGCGTACAGAGCTTGTCACAGTGGGGCGCGCGGCTCAGTTCGGGCTGCTTCGGCAATGTGGGGGCGGGCAACTTGGTATTTGCGCGAATTTCATTCACGCGCTTTTCCAAAAACGCGGCATCACGAGGACCAGCAGGGGAAAGTATTCCAATCGGCCGAGGAGCATCAAAAGGGTTAAGATGCATTTGGCCGGTGCATGCATTGCCCCGTAATTGGACAGGGGTCCGAAAAGGCCCAGGCCCGGGCCGACGCCATTAAGTGTAGCCGCCACGGCGGAAAAACAGTCTAAAAGTTTGCGATCGGGATGAACGCCCCAGGTGCTGGACGGCTCCACGGCGAGGATCGCAAGCCATGCCACAGCCGTGGTGAGAACCACCAGGCCAAAATAAACGAGGACACTTTTAAGAAGATCGGCGTCGGTGACTGGTCGTCCCCCAACCCGCACAATACGCACCACGTTGGGATGATAGGCCTGCTCAATTTCCAGGGCACAGATTTTGAAGAGAAAGATGTAGCGAATAACCTTCACACTGCAACTTGTGCTCCCGGCACACCCGCCAACGTACATCAACATTAGGAGAATGCCCTTGGCGTAAGGCGGCCATTCGTTGAAGTCATCTGTGGCAAAACCAGTATTCGTTTGAATAGAGACACATTGGAAAAGGGCGCAACGGATAGCACGGCCCATGTCTGAAGAAAATGCCGGGTGCTGTACCGCCAGGCAAATCGAAACCGAAATCGTAGCCAGCATACAAATAGCTAGATATGTCCGGAACTCGACGTCCTCCACAAGCCGTTTGATGTCACCTTTTGCGGCAAAGTACAGGAGGCCAAAGTTGGTGCAACCCAGCAGCATGAAGAGCACAACGGTGAAGTCAATTAGGGGGCTTTTAAAGTGCCCGATGCTATCGTTGTAGGTACTAAATCCGCCGGTGGCTACGGTGCCAAACGCATGACAGATCGCGTCATAGATGGATAATCCCTGGATCATCAAAAGGAAGGTCAAGATCAGGTTGAGCACGACAAACACAGTCCCGAAGGCCATCGCGGCACGGCGAGTTTGTTCGTGTGTGGAGGTCTGCGTAGGCGTGGCAACTTCCGCTCGAATCAACTGTTTACCGGCAGAGCCCATGCCGAGGATGGCCACGAACAGGACGACAATCCCCAAGCCGCCCAAAAAATGTGTTTCCGATCGCCAGAAGAGCACGGATCGGGGAACGAGGTCAGGATTCTCGACATCGGCGAGGACGGTTGCCCCTGTCCCACTGTAGCCGGACGCCGACTCGAAGATCGCGTCGAAGACGGTCATCCGGATGGGTTTTCCCGAATCGTCGATACCTCGGCACGTTCCCGAACAGATGTATGGTAAAGCCCCTAGGATTGTTGCCACGAGCCACGCTAGTCCCACGGCCGCCAAAGCCTCGCGCCGCAGGAGTCGGTCGCTTCTTGCACGACGACCGTACCAAAGAAGCAAGCCGCTGACAATCAGTGATACAAGGATGGCCGCAAGAACGCCAAAAAATCCTCGTCGGTCGAAGTGTGTTACTTGACCACAGATGGGGAGCGACCAGGGCAAGCTGGCCGTCATGAATCCCGCCACAATCAATGAAATAACCCCAAGGATGTGAGAAATGAGGCGAAGGTTCATAACCCCTATCCAGTATCGGCTGTGGATCAAAGCGACAGGTCTTGCATTTCGTCAATGACGGACTCCACCTGCTGCCGGGACACGTCCGGAACAAGCACGACGCGACCAATCGTTGTAGGCAGGACGAACCGCAGGTGCCCATGCTGGACTTTCTTGTCCCGCATCATACATTCCAGGATCTTGTCCGCGGCCAACCCGCGAATCCGGATCGGCAAGTGCAATGATGAAAGAAGGGATTCCTGTCGTTGAGCCAGCTCCTCGGGAAACATCCCCAGCCGGACGGCCAATTTTGCCGCACATGCCATGCCTATCGCCACAGCCTCTCCATGAAGCCATTGATTGTACCCAGTCAATGTTTCGATGGCGTGAGCAAATGTATGGCCATAATTGAGGACCGCTCGCAACCCCGTTACTTCGCGTTCGTCCTGTTCCACAATCGTAGCCTTCAGTTGGCAACATGTTTTCACAACGGAAACGAGAACGGCGGGGTCCTGTGCCAACAGATCATCCACGTGTTCTTCAAGAAAAGAGAAAAAATTGGAATCAAGAATAACACCATACTTGACCACTTCAGCCAACCCAGAGAGATACTCACGCTGGGGGAGCGTTCTCAACGTTGAGACATCGATCCATACTGCGCAAGGTTGATAGAAAGCACCGACCATGTTCTTGGCTTTGGGAAGATTTACGCCAACTTTGCCGCCTACAGAGCTATCGACTTGCGCGAGAAGACTGGTCGGGATCTGCAACAGCCGGACACCTCTTGCAAACGTCGCCGCCGCAAAGCCTGCCAGGTCACCGACGACGCCTCCCCCGAGGGCAACAACGAAACTACCCCGGTCCGCCTTCACATCGAGCATCCAATTCCAGATAGATTCTGCCGATGCGAGACCCTTGCTCTTTTCGCCCGCGGGAACCACATAGCTATCTGTGCGGACGCCCGCTTCTTGAAATATCTCAGAGACCTGGTCCAGGTATAGAGGCCCCACATTGGAATCGGTAATAATGACCGCGTGGCTCACGCGATCGAGCCCGGCTAATAGGGATGTCCGTTTCGCGAGCAGGTTATTGCCGATGTGAATGGGATAGGAACGCTCGCCGAGATTAACGTTAACTGTGGCAACCCCGCTCTCATCCATGGTGTTTCTCCGGTGGTGTTTAATCATGTTGGGAAGGCAAAGGCCCCGTTCCTAAAACGCGGGTAATGTCTTCAGGTGTTACTCGGATACGTCGGCAAAAGCCCGTGGGCAAACGCACATATGTCAATTCGGTAGCCGACTTCGGATGGCTGTGCAGCGCCGCTTCAACCTTTTGGCGATTCTGGCGATCCAAGCCGTAACCGTCGTCTGGCCAAATCGTGACCTGCTCGACAACGAGGGCTTCGCGGTACGGATCCAATTCATTAGCCATCGTCATCACACTTTTCCGACACGTGTTCAAAGCCCCACAAACCGAGTTAATATACCTCGTGCGTTGCGTATTAGAAATTCTAATGGTTATGAAGAGAAAAAGGGACCGACCAGCCTGACGGAGGACGGTCCCTTCGGTGACCCTCAAACTCAAACGTTGACCGTGGCATCGGTGGCCTGGCTTTGCGATGCCTCGGTGTTCATCGATCAGGCATCGAGGTTATAGCCCGGTCGATATACCGGCTTGACGATCTCCTCGAGCCCGGAGATGTTCGTGCACTTCATGTTAACGGCGTCCCACTCGACCTTCGGTCCGACGCCGGGCTCATTGGCTACCCATACGGCCAGGTTGCCCAAGAGGACGGTTTCGGTGAGCGCGCTGGCATAGTCCGGGAAGTTCGACATGGCCGGCTTGCCCGTCTTAATCGCTGCCACCCATTCCTCGAAGTGACCAGGCGATCGTTCGAATTCCACTTCGGGAACGACCAGGTCCTTCGGCACAATCTTGAACTCGGAGCAGTAATCGCCCGGCGAGTACATCTTACCCTTCTCACCGATGATCAGGGCACCGCTTGCGGTCGGGGCCTTGGGGTCTTCGAACTCAGTGAACAGCTCCTTGGGCGGCAACTTGCCACCGTCATACCATTTCAGGGTCAAAGCGGGACGCCAATCGTTGGCCGCAAATTCGTAGGTGATGATCGACCACTTGGGGAAGCTATCCCGATTATGGCCCGAGGTTTCGGCCTGGACCGACACCGGATTGCGGAGATCCAAACCGGCATACGGCATGTTCAGCGTGTGGCAGGCCATGTCGCCCAACGCACCGGTGCCGAAGTCCCACCAACCGCGCCACGAGAACGGGTGATAACCCGGAGCATAGGGACGGAACTTCGCGGGTCCAATCCACTCTTCCCAGTGGAGGTAAGGTGGAACGGGCTGTTCCGCAGCGCGTTCCCCACCTTGCGGCCAAATGGGCCGGTTGGTCCAGACATGAACCTCTTTGACGGTTCCCAAAATGTTCTTCTTCAAGAGGGCTGCGGCCCGCCGCAAAGCCGGATTTGCCGTTCCCTGGTTGCCCATCTGGGTCTGCACCTTCTTCTCACGGGCAACTTGACCCATCAAACGGGCTTCGTAGATGCAGCGGGTCAAGGGCTTCTGGCAAAAGCAGTGCTTGCCCATCCGCATGGCCATGAGGGCCGCTGCCGCGTGCGTATGGTCTGGCGTGCTGACGGTCACCGCGTCGATCTTATCGCCCATTTCCTCGAGCATCTTCCGAAAGTCAAAATACTTCTTGGCGTTCGGAAATCGCTTGGATGCTCCCTCAAGCGTCCGATCATCGACGTCGCAAATGGCAACGACCACCCCATGATTGCCAGCGTCCGCCGAATCACTCTGGCCTTTACCGCCCATACCAATGCAGGCAAACTGAATCTGCTCGTTCGGCGACTTGCTCTCCTCAGCGCGGACACCACCGGCGACCCAGAACCCGACCCCGGCAACGGCTGACGCTTGCAAGAACTCACGACGACTTGAACGCAATGCCATAACGAATCCTCCTCAAGTAAACGTATGTTTGTATGGACCGGAAGACCTGGTCTGCCAAGTCTTGACCAATTACGCGATAGGATAACTCATTCAAAAGGCTCCTGCAAGTTCCGCGGAACCAGGGAGGTTAAATGACTTCGAGGGGACACCTGCCCGCGCTGCGAATGTGAACGCCGAAGAATTACGAGCGGCACCTAACAATCACTGATAAGGCGATGATATCGGTACGATGTCCGCAACATCTTGACCCCCCATTGTAGGACGGATGTGTCTCTTGATCATATCTCTGAATTTTTAACCCCTAGGAGAAACGGGCATCGCTAGTTTGTACTGGTGGCTCGTGTGATTGAGGGACGCAGCGATGCGCGTTTCTCAAGGGATATGGTGATGGAAGGCGACGAAACGAGTGATTAAGGGTTACTCGCCGTGGCGGAGGAACTTATGAGAATGCAAATCACTCAGAGTTTTGACTGCCTGCGTCATGCCACAGTCGGTGGTCAGCCGCGGCCTGGCTGATCAGTAAGAGAAGGACGTTGGGGTCATATGGCTTCGCCACATAGTACATTCCACCTGCGGCGCGGCACCGGCGGGGTAGGTCTCTACCTTCCATACCGCTCAGAATAATGATGGGGATGTCGGCCGTAGCAGAGGTCGTCATTAATGCCTGACAGATTTCTAGACCATGCACGTCGGGCAGACAAAGGTCGAGGACAATCACGTCGGGGTGCCACGACCGGGCGAGATCCAGCCCTTGCTGGCCGGTCTCGGTTAACAGGACTTCAAACCCTTCAATCTGCAGTTGGATATGAAGCGGCTCAATTGCGGCTCGATCATCATCCACCAGCAGAATCCGACCAGGTCGTTCCTGCCCGGTTGCCTTTTCTTTCGGTTTGGCTTGAAGTTCTGATCCGCACATTTGTGGCGAAATTTCCATAAATACCGGCAAGCAAGCTACATCTTAGCATTGAGAGCATAGGTCAAGAAATTGGCCTTGGCAAACGGAAAAAAAGAAAATGCAAAATAGCGCCCTCGTGTTCTCAGGAGATAATGTGGTATATGATGAATATTCCGGAAGGACGACGGTTAATCGTAGAACGTTGCCATTTTCTTGGGCTATTGAGACAATCGATGTCCGGTTGTTCACGTTGCGTCTTTTGACAGCTGTCAGGAACTTCAAGCCAACGATCGACAGATGATAGACCCACAATTGCTTTCACTCCTGGCCTGTCCTGAAACTAGGCAGCCCCTTTCTTTGGGAGATAGCGCTCTTCTTAGTCAAATCAATCAAGCCATTGCGGTAGGCAAATTGCGTAATCGTGCCAATTGCCAGGTGACGCAGCCCTTGGAAGCGATTCTGGTTAGGCAAGATGGGAAAGTGGGTTATCCTGTCTGGGATGGGATTCCGACGTTGCTCATCGACGAAGGAATTCCACTCGGTCAGCTCGAAATGGGTGGTGTCGAGAATACGTCCGCGTAAGTGCTTCGAACAGTGGTTCTGGTGTTGGCAGTTCAGGGAGGCTGGGTTTTAGACGCTTGGAGAGTGTGCCATGTCGCCGAAAACAGTCTTCAAGAAGATCATCGATCGCGAGATTCCGGCAGAAATCGTTTATGAGGACCAGGAGTGTTTGGCCTTCAAAGATATTAATCCCCAGGCACCGATTCATGTCATTGTCATCCCTAAAAAGGAGATTCCCAACTTGGAAGAATTAAGGGAAGAGGATGAAGCACTGATAGGACACCTCTTCATCGCGATGCAACGAATTGCCCAACAAATGGGGATCAGCACGGGGTATCGGGTCGTCCTTAATAATGGGCCAGATGCCGGGCAGGAGGTGATGCACATGCATTTTCACCTGCTGGCTGGGCGCAAGTTCGACTGGCCACCTGGGTGATTGGTCTTGCGGGATGCCATTGGGGCTTGACGGTGGGGTCTATATCGGTATTGCATATTCCATGGGTTACCCTGATCAAGACCCACTCGCTTGGATTGAAATCAGCTTGAAAGAGCTTGAAGATGCTGGTTTGCGTCGGCAATGTCGGACGCGTGAATGCAGCCAAGGCCGAATGATTCGATTCGGCGAACGGCTGCTCCTCAATTTTGGATCGAACGATTACTTGGGGCTAGCTGCAGATACGCGGCTCATTCAGGCGGTCTCCGAAGCGATTCATCGCGAAGGGTGGGGGAGCGGTGCCAGCCCGCTGATTTGTGGCCGTTCCATAAGCCACGCGGCGTTAGAATCCGCCCTGGCCCGGTTTGAGGGTACGGAAGCGGCTCTTGTTTTCCCGACGGGTTTTGCGGCCAATTCAGGCACAATTGCCGCATTGGTAGGGCCAGGTGATGCCGTTTACAGCGACAAGAAAAACCACGCAAGTTTGCTCGATGGTTGCCGCCTCAGTCGGGCGGATTTTCGGGTCTTTCCCCATGCCGACGTGGATACCTTGGACCGCCTTCTGGCAAAACCCCACCGTCACCGACGACGTCTCGTAGTGACCGATGGCCTCTTCAGTATGGATGGTGATCTGGCACCACTGGACAGGCTGGTCGAAGTCTGTCGCCGCCATTTAGCGATGCTTCTGGTTGATGAGGCGCACGCCACAGGGATCTTTGGCAGGCTAGGGCGCGGCGTTGCGGAACACTTCGGCGTTGAGTCCGAGGTTCAAGTGCGTGTCGGAACACTTAGCAAGGCACTGGGATCGGTGGGCGGATTTGTGGTCGGCAGACGCTCTCTGATCGAATGGCTCATCAACAAAGGGCGACCATACATGTTTTCGACGGCTCCCCCGGCCGCCGCTTGCTGTGCGGTGCTCACCGCTCTGAACATCGTGAAAACAGAACCCCATCGCCGAGAAACAGTGCTTCGGCAATCTGACATGCTGCGCAAAGCCCTGCGGGACGACGGGTGGAATGTGGGGGCATCGGCCAGTCAGATTATTCCCATTATCGTTGGTTCGCCGGAACGTGCTGTCTCGCTGGCGAATGCCTTGTACGAACAGGGCCTGTTTGTGCCCGCGATTCGGCCCCCCTCGGTTCCCGATGGTGAGGCCTGCTTGCGGATCAGTGTGACCTACCATCATCAAGTCGATGACATCGGGCGTTTGATTGAGACGCTCCGTTCACTGCGGGGCAACTTTGGAACTGAGTGAGTCAAGGTTCCCTCAAGTTTCTGTGTGGCCCATCGGCATCTTGTCCTTGATCGGTCAGGGATTCTTTGTGGCCGAGCGCGTTTTTCCGTCTCGCGTGAATGGCTGAGCTTGCAAAAAACATTCCTGTCGGACGCCCCGGCGCGCGCCGTCGAAATGTGAGGAGGGCCTTGTCTCGGAGTTATTTCCGATGATCGAAGTTGACCTCGCGCGGAGTTCAGGTATCGACCCTGATGATTGTTTGTCCGACGGTGGATGCACATAATGACGTGTGCCCTGCGGCTTGCTGGGGATGTGTGGGCATTTTTGTGGACGGCGTGGACTGAGGTGATTGCAAATCAGGTTACGATCGGAGGAAACAAGGTGGTCATCCAATTCGCTCGTGTTCTCGGCTTGGCGATTGTGCTGTGGCTGGCTCAGTATTCCGCGCCTTTGCTCGGGGAGGAGGGCACACAGCCTACTTCCCCGCGCGGTGTGCTTTGGCAGATTGGGGAAGTGGACAAATCTCCGAAGGGTTTCGCCCTGGCTCCCAATCAATTTGCCCAATATCGAGGGGATGCAGTCTTTCTTGTGGGTGTTTCATCGCCTGAAAAAGACTGGCCTTACGTGCAACCGGGTCCGCTGGACGTTTGGGCAGGATCAAGGACGCATCAATCGACCATCATTTTTTCCTTGGAAGACGCTCCCCTGGGCCCGTGCGAGTTGGTACTTCACCTTGCGAACACCCACGGTCAACATCCACCGCGGATGACTGTTGCGGTCAATAACAAAGTGGTTCACGAACAGGTACTACCCAAGGGTGGCCCCGATCCGACCATTACCGGAGACCTTTCTCAAGCAAAACCGTTTGAGATGCGCGTGCCGATCGCAAAGGAAGACCTGCATTCAGGGACGAACACAGTTACGATTGCGTCGGTGGCGGGTAGTTGGATTATTTATGACGCGGTCGTTTTTCTCGCTCCTCCAGAAACACGACTGAGCTCGCCTCGTGATGTCACGATTGTCCAAAGGTGGGAATCACCACCGGCGTTGATCCGGCATAATGGGGGCCTTTCTCAAGTGGTTGAATTAACGGTTCTCCGTGGCGGAGAGCCAACGAATGCCTCTGTAAGCTACGAAGGCAAGATCTGTTGGACGGGGCCAATTGCGCCGGGCGAAAACGAGATTTGCGTTCCTGTCCCGCGGGTTTCTAAATCAACGCAGGGTACGCTCACAGTCGAAGTTGGCAACCAAACGATTTGGCGTCAGGCGGTCCTTTTGGAGCCGGTGAGGGAATGGGAGGTCTATCTTCTTCCACATTCCCATGTTGATATCGGGTACACGGAGCTTCAAACCAAGGTGGAGCAGGATCACTGGAGGTATTACGAGGAAGCTCTTGAGGCGTGGAATGCTACGGCCACCTTTCCGCCGGAGGCTAGGTTCAAATGGAATGTCGAGGTCCTTTGGGCGGTTGATAGCTATCTGCGGCAGGCCTCGCCGGAAAGAAAAGAGGCCTTTTTACAGGGCGTTCGCGACGGTGCCATTGGCCTGCAGGCCCTTTACGGGAATGAACTGACGGGTTTGTGCCGTCCCGAGGAGCTTTTGCGATTACTCGACTACGCGGGGAGATTGGAAGAGACGTATCATTTTACCATTGACTCGGCCATGATCAGCGACGTGCCGGGTTACACCTGGGGAATTGTGACGGCGCTGGCCCAGGCGGGCGTCAAGTACTTTTCGATTGGCCCAAACGGCGGACACCGCATCGGAAACACGCTCCGTGTTTGGGGTGATAAGGCTTTTTGGTGGAAAGGGCCAGACGGGGGGAGCCGTGTCCTCTGCTGGATTCCTCGCCGTGGTTACTGGCGAGGTTTTGGAGGTAGGGACGAACTGATGAGTTACCTGAAACAACTGGAAACCGAAAAATATCCTTTCGACATGGTCCAAATCCGCCATTGCCAGGGCGATAACTCAGGGCCAGACACCGGAATCAGTAAATTCGTGAAAGAATGGAACGAAAAATATGCATTTCCCAAGCTGATTATTGCCACATGTTCCGAGATGATGCGACGTTTTGAAGCCCGATATGGGGACGTCATCCCAGAGGTTAGCGGTGATTTTACGCCCTATTGGGAGGACGGGGCAGCGTCGTCGGCTTTGGAAACAGGTCTTGTCCGTCGTGCTGCCGAGCAGCTTTCGATGGCGGAGGCCCTGTGGGCAATGCTCCGACCTTCGAGCTATCCTGACGATCGATTTTATGAGGCCTGGCGGAATGTACTTCTTTACGACGAGCACACATGGGGTGCCCACAATAGCATCACGGAACCCGACAGTGCCTTTGCCCAGGGACAATGGGCGATAAAACGGCAGTTTGCCCTGGATGCCGCACGGCAGGCCGAAGAGTTGTTGACGCAATCGGTCGCTAGCTTTGGCGAGCGCAACAAAAGCGGGCGGTTCCTGATGGTCCTTAACCCGTGCGGTTGGACGCGGACGGACCTTGTCTTTGTAGCACCAGTGTCGGGACATGTGGCGGTATTAGATCCGGAAGGAAGAACCGTTCCAAGTCAGCGACTTGCCACAGGGGAACTGGTGTTCTTGGCAGAGGATATTCCCGCTTTTGGTGGCCGACGATATGAGCTTGTAGCCCTAGAGGTGAGCGACAAAGGTGCCCCATCGCCCCCTGTAAGCGGTGAAGAAGTCCTTATGAGCTCGTCGCGTTACGAACTCAGTATCGATGCCTCAACGGGAAACATCAGACGTCTATTTGACAAAGTTTCCGATCGGAAAATCATAGCTTCTGACGGAAAATATGCGGGCGCCGAGTTTCTGTATGTTGCGGGGCGAGATCCAAAGAACGTACAGAGGGTGTCCGGTGGTGCCAAGGTTAACTGGTTAGACAACGGGCCTTTGGTCCAACGGGTCCTTGTCGAGTCAGCCGCGCCGGGCTGCCGAAATCTCCGAAGAATCTACGAGGTCGTGGAAAAACCTGATTATGTCCGCATCGAGTTCATCATTGATAAAGAGAAGGTGAGAACCCCAGAGGGAGTTCACATCGCATTTCCCTTTTCCATTGCCGGGGGTGAAATCAACCTTGGATTGGCTTGGGCGGTCGTCAATCCCCATCGGGACCAACTTCCCGGCGCTTGCAAGAACTACTTTACCGTCCAGCACTGGGCCGACGTTTCGAACGCAGAGTATGGAGCAACCTGGGTTTCC
>Ga0209608_1002392_pt1 | contig 13376 bp, 17 predicted proteins | sample AD_UKC130_MetaG_FD_184428 | JGI IMG/M metagenome (GOLD analysis project Ga0209608, IMG submission 184428) | Active sludge microbial communities of municipal wastewater-treating anaerobic digesters from Canada - AD_UKC130_MetaG (SPAdes) (version 2) | ecosystem: Engineered > Bioreactor > Anaerobic... | reverse complement strand
GATGTAGAGAAGTCCATAAAAGCACTTAGAGACAATGGCATAAGCTTTGGAAGTATAACAGTTATAGGGGAACACAACGTAAATGCACTAAGTGATTTATACGATGACATAAAAAACGTTGGCATAGCACACTGGCAGTTCAATACAGTATTCCCATCTCCAAGGTCGGATTTTTTACCTGCTGATATGGCTAAGGTATATGAAGAGCAAGTCTATAAGACCTTTATGAAATATGCTGACGATCCTAATCCAGTGCGTGTAAGAAACTTTGAAGAGTTTATACCTTACATGCTTGGACATGGACGGTTTTTGTGCATCTTTAGTGGCAGGTGTTATGACGATTTTATCTCTGTTACACCAGATGGTGACATTACTATCTGTGATAGGTGGTTTGACCACTTTGTAGGCACAGTAGATGATTTTTCTTCTGTAGAAGAAATACTAAACAGCGATTGGTTTAGTGAAGTAAGAAGAACAAAAGCAGAACGTGTAGAAAACTGTCAGAAATTAAATTGTCCTTTTGTAGAACTGTGTAATGGTGGTTGCCCGCTGAATGCATTAGAAGGTGGCAACTTATCCATGCCTAATGAAGCTGACTGTTATGAAAGAGCGGCTTTCATCACTGGCTTGTTTAGAGGTTTGCAGGACTTAGATTTGGATAACTGCAAAAACCTGATACTGCTTTCTATCCTTGAGCGTGAAGGATTTAGGCAGAATAAATTTATAAGAGAATATATTGAAACAAAGGAGATGAAAGCATGATTAATAACAACATGCGCAGGGATTTGACGCTTATTGTTAAACCTACTCACAAGTGCAACTTAAACTGTCCTTACTGCTATGACAAAATAAACAGAACGTGGTCAGAAGACATGTCTTTAGATACTGTTGAACAAACAATAAAGCTGTTCAATGGACGTGTCCGTGAATGGATATGGCACGGAGGAGAACCGCTTTTAATGGGTGCCGACTGGCTAACACAGGCATCAAGCATCGTAAGACAGTATGATCCTGAAGTGCGCATTGAGATACAGACTAATGGAACGCTGATAAACGAAGATATCATAGAGTTTTTCAAGGAGTTTAATATACGTCCTGGCTTAAGCTTTGATGGAATACTCAATGAGTATACAAGAAAAGACTTAGGCAAATTGCTGTTTGTATGGAGGTTGCTGGAAAAAAGCGGTATAGGTTTTGGAGTAATACAAGTCATTACACCTGAAAGAGTAGATCACATTATAGAGGAATACGAATACTTCAAGCGTCTTGGGGTTGACGTGCAGATGAACTTTGAGTTTACTGCACATGGCAACGAAGCTTCAGCTAACGTTGAAGGAGAAAAGATGGGTAATGGTATTCTTAAATTCTTTGACTACTGGATACGTGACAAAGACAATCCTAAACCATCTATTCTCTTAGAAAACTGGATTGGTAGAACCTTAGGGCATGGTATGACGTTTTGTGAAAATACTGGGTGTGCAGGACGTTGGTTTGGTATACACCCTGATGGAACACTGATGCCTTGTGGTAGAGACTGGGACGAAACGCTGTTTTTTGGTAATGTCCACGACTATACCGATGCAGATGAAGTTTACAGGAATGAAAACTTTAAGAAATACGCTTTAGCACAGTTAAACCGCTACCAAGAATGCAGTGATTGTCCATTTTTCTCTGAATGCAAGAGCGGCTGTGCAGGTAAAGCTTGGGGCAATGGTGATATAAACAAACCTGCCACAGATGTTTGCTTAGCTACACGCATCATCTTTGCAGGTATATTTAACAGGCTAAAAGAACTGGACAGTGAAATAGAAGAACACCCAGAAAACTTCAACCCACTGTTTATTGCTTTCCTACAGAGATCGGGTTATAGAGGTTGGAACTTCATAAAAACGATAGAGAGCACAAAAGACACTGCAGCAGTTCCTGTTACTTAAGAAAGGTGTGTCAAACTGATGAGGCTTAATAAGTTTGCTCACCTATTTACCTACAATGGAAAGTATTGGAGCTTTAACAGTTTTAACGGCAATCTGATTAACATGGATCAGGATACTTACGAGCATTTACTAAGTGGTGACGTAGATAAGATAAATGAAGGCTCAAGGACGTTTTTAATCAATACACAGTTCATTGTTCCAGATGACTATGATGAGCTGAAAGCTTACAATGACTTGATAGAAACAAATAAAAGCAGTGATTGGCTTAGTCTTACCATAGCTGTTACGATGGACTGCAACTTCAACTGCTACTACTGCTATGAAAAAGACTACAGAAGGCACAGTAAGATGAGTGAAACGGTGCAAAAAGCAGTAGTGCAGTTTGCTAAACGCATGATACGACCTAACAGTGGCATGTCTATAACATGGTATGGTGGTGAACCACTGCTTGCAGCAGATGTCATAGAAAACCTAAGCTACATGTTTGAACGTGCAGGGTTTCAACTGCATGATAACTCCATTATTACTAATGGATATCTGCTTACAGACAGCAATGCACGTATGCTTAGCAGTGTAGCAGGTGTGACAACCGTTCAAGTAACCATAGATGGCACTAAAGACATACATGATAAAAGACGCACATTGGAAGGTGGGCAGGGCACTTATGATGTTATTGTGCAGAACATTAAAGATAACGCACACTACTTTAGGCAGATCAATGTAAGAATAAATGCTGATAAAAGCAACCTTAAAGATGTAGCTAACCTTATAAAGACACTTAAAGAAGAATGCCCACCTAATGTGTATCCTTATTTTTCTTTAGTTAGAGCAGATAATGGAGAAGAAAACGAAGACTACTTTAACGATAAAGAATACGCAGATGCTTTTATGGAGCATCTGTATATAGGTAATCCTTTACCACGTCCTTACTATGGATGCACAGCAACGATGGAAAACGGCTGGGGCATCGATCCTGAAGGCAACCTTTACAAATGCTGGGAAGAAACAGGCAATACAAAGCACATTGTAGGCAATGTATTTGAAGGAGTAACAGACTACAAACGCTACAGTAAGTGGTTGAGTTACCGTTTAGATGCGTTTCCAGAGCAGTGTAAAGCGTGTGCAGTATTACCTACCTGCGGTGCAGGTTACTGTCCTTTAAGGATACTGTTTCCTGAAGAAAGTGCTGTAGGTTTGCAGTGTCAACCTCAGAAATGGTATTTACAGCGTATGCTGGAGTATTGGATTGACAACAACACTGGAAAACAGGTAGAATATCTTGCAGCTAGTATAACGCTAATGGCTTTTAGCAGCGCACAGCGTTGTTTTACTCATGGCTTTGGAATAAAGCTAAAGAAAACTTCAAAGAAAACATACAGTCGCTACAAACATCTTTGAAACAGAAAAAATAAAAAGAGAAAAGAGGGAAAATGTTGAAAAAAGTAAGAGTAAGTTTAATATTTGCTTTAATTATGTTCCTGACGATTGCTTGCTCTGCTCCTGGGGATACAATTAACAAAGCTATGAAATTAGCTGAGTTGCAATACGAACAACAACATCACCCAGTTCAATACTTAGAGGTATCTGATAAACTTACTTGGTCACATGATGGTTTCATGGGGCATATTACAGGCACTATAAAAAATACGGCTACCTTTGCTATTGACTACGTAGAGGTAGAGTTTGCAGAATTCGACAAAGATGGAAATCAAATAGGAACGACATTTGACAATATGACAGATTTACAACCTGGTGCTACATGGAAATTTGATGTTCCTATATTTGACGACGATGTCGAAAAAGTTAAACTGATTAACATTGACGCTACAGTTTATTGACAGTTTCCTGTTAATTTAGCTTAGTATATTTTTTAAATGTTGATATGTATGTGCTACACTACTTGTACATCTTATACATCAATGTGCATAAATGAAAGGAGGTAAGACAGTATGGCTATTAAGAAAATTGTAAAGTTTACTAAGGAAGAAATCAGAGATGGGTGGAATGTAATTTACATCGGTGGTATTGGGGCTTTCATATGTGATTACCTTGAAGTAGAAGAAGCAGGCGTTGATGAGTTTGACTGCACTGCACATGGCACATTTATACCTGAAGAAAACGTTAGATCTAAGCTGATAGGGCAGGGGACTATGAGATCTTCTGAAGATGAGGTAAAAGCAGTATTAAAGTTCAGATCCAGCATGACCAGTGACAGAGAAAGACTACTTATCGGCACTGCAAAAGGTTACATAATGCCAGTATGGGATTACTGGATGATACGCACTGAAACAAGAGAAATTTCTGAAATCACGCCTGATGAAACACTGCACTACGAATAAATGCTCTAAAAGCAAGTGGGTTGTTAAACAAAACAAGGAGGCATTAAACCAAAGGGAAATTCCGTATTGAGTCGGAAGCAACTGCGGAAAAAGTGATTAGTCTTGGGCAACAAGAATTTAGGGCGTCGATAATAAAAATGTGATTTTGGTGTAAGCTTCTTAAACCAAGAGAAGATAAGGGCAGTGGAACTCGGATTCGCCGTGACCTAGAAGAGGTGGTGTATATGAGATCGGCGGACTGCTTGAAAGCTTTTGTTTTGTCACCTTAAGCAAAAAGCAAATTGCGGAACCAAAAAAGAAAAAGCAAAAATGCTCTTGGAGAAATAGGGTAAGATGTTTTTTGGAACATTTATACGAACTACATTTTCTTTCAATGCGGATTTCTATGAAACATTTAGTATTACTACCTTGAAGCAGCTTAAGGCCGGGTTGCCATGAATTAGTGATGCCGATACTCGTTATTACGAACTTTAAATAGACAGGAAGTATTTAGGTGCAGACAAACTATTCTTAAGTTTAAAAACTCTACTGATCTACCTAATAGATTTGCTCTTAGATGTCATAGCTTATGGTGGTTTGAATTTCCGTGCTTTTACTGTTAGGCATGGAACAGTCGCTAACATAGAAAACAAGATCGTAAGGGGTGCTAATTAGTTGATTCAAGTAAAAGTAAATCTTGCAAAGCTGCGTGCGGCAAGAGCCTACAAAGGGCTTACTATACAGCAGGTGTCTAAGCTGCTAGGTTATAAAGCTAATGGTTATGCCTATTTAGAAAGCGGTAAAGTGCCTTTTTTCAGTGCCACGCTTGAACTAAGTGTGCAAGATATTAGAAGTAGATCCACGTCAGCTACTGGTGTTTGGAGAAGTGGCAAACAATGATGAATAGATTAGGCCACTTGACTATACGCTTGTTAATAGGGTTGCAGTTGTATGAAAACTGGTTAGCTGACCCTTTAGCGAAAGTTGTGGCTATGATGGCTGGTTCTTTCTTTTAAGACATAGGTGTGGACTTGGAAGGGAAAACAGTTGAGATCATTGGTCAGAGTAATTCAATTTGTATGAGAGGAAAGTAGCTGTGTGGCTGTCAAATACAGGCAAAGTTGGATTAATAAACAGGAAAAAAGGTATAGAAAGACTTATACGCATGTTTTGAGAAAACCAAAGCGTAACGTAGTTTATTGAAACAATGTGCATAAAGAAATAATAAGAGTGTATGACAAATCGAAAAGTGGATGAATACACTAATGCCAAAGGATAGCAGTGTTAATTTGTACATGAGATAAAGAATGGAATAGGTGAAATGAAAAATTAGCAGAAAGGTTAATTGCGGCAGTAGCATTTTTTTGTAACAAGGATTTGCGGCAAGATTGTGGAAAAAAACTTGATATATGGCCTCCTGAACCTAACCTGCAAATCAACAAGTCAAACGGACAGCATTAGACTTGATGAGAAAGTTGTCATCGAGTATGAAATTTACGTACAAACACCCAAGAAACTTATATATGGTTTCGATAGAAAGCTGTTTAGAAATGATCATCAGAGGATCTTGGAGTTGAATTCAAGTTGTACAGGTGGTGAAAATAAAAGAAAAATCACTGAAACCTGCGAAAGAATTAGTAAGAATCAAACAAAAATCATTTTTTGCAGTAGCACCCCTGTTTGGGAAAATTCAAAAGCGCCATTTAAACGGGAAGACACGTGAAAGGTTGAAAGTCAGATATCAAGAGGAAAGAAAAATGGAATCTCTAGTCAGAGAAGATGAGAGCAAAAGAGAATAGTTTAGGAGTAAATTTAGGTGAAAGAAGAGAATATGAATATGCCAAAAGAGGATCAAGATGTAAAAGACGTAAGAACGGAGAAAAATCCATACAAAAAATTGCTTTGTAGAATTTATAAGGCTGTTTCAGTATTTAAGAGCATCTAGAAATAATTATAACAAAAGAAAGTTAAAAGCGACTTATTAGATTAGATATGTGTGCGTTCATGTTTGGAGAACGTGCCATCAGCAACACCAAATGAAAGAAGGAGTCCAATAGGATATGGAAATATATCCCATTACAATAGGTCTCGAGTGTAAGCCAAGACAAAAGAGAGTGTTTTACATGACCTTGTCCTGATGAAAAGATAAAGAAAAAACAATGGTAGTGTAAGGGAGGATCAGTTATCATAGATAGAGGGAAAAGTAGAGACTTATCAAGTAAGATACAGGACAACTTTACCTATAAACCTTTTCTTTTTCAAAAACAAGAAGCTATTAAAAAGATAAGGGCTGGCACAGAAGTTAATTATTCTTGTGTTTCATAACTGGGTGTCAAAACATCCTTCGCGTTAACTCAATAATGAGATTCGTAGCGGCGGTCTACTTAATACCAAGGAGATAATGGGGAGTTTAAGAAAAACCAGGTGATTAAGTAAGATTTGTTAAGGTACTGATTTAAGAGCGATACACATCAAAGGAGTAAACAAAACAATAAGGGATTTGTGAGACCCGAGGGTAAGCTAGGAGGGTCACTAAAACCTATGAGCGGAACGAATTGTAGGTCGTTTGATTTCGGGCGACCCTTCAAAGTGGTGACGATAACAGTACTTAGTTCTATGGCAGTACAAAGAAACTTTTCTGCCCTGAGGGAGAGATTAATGCAGCTTAAATGGTAAGGTCTGTTGCCGTGTGTGAGTTCCTTCTTCTTGGGGTTTGAACTACGGCTTTTAGAAAAAATCGAATTGTAGATCTGTGAACGCCCAAAACGCGTGTTTATAAATGGTACAACCATTCGGTACTATTGAAAAAGTGCCCGTTTTTTGTACCTCGTGAGTAAGCAGGTGATTGTAGTATGAAGTTGCTTGAACCGTTGGAAGTAACAGGTAGAGATGGGCAGAAACTGCACCTGCACACGTTGTCACTGGATGGGGCAAAGCTGTTTATGACTGCCTTAGAAAAAGACATGCAGTCACAGTGGTTTGGGCGTGGGAAGCTGTCTTTGGTATTTGATCCAAGCAAGTCTGTAGTAAGCTACGACAAGAACAACAGCATACGTGGTCTGACGTTTAACATCTATGTTAGGTATGCTGAATACGACAGAAAAACAAAAAAGAGCGTTTCTAAGATGCTGCCTAAAGAGATTGAGACAAAAATTGCTGATGCTATGAGTAAGTTTAATGAAGTTCATAAAGACAGCTACATTGGTATTTCTAAATACCAGACAAAGAAAGACGGCACAGAGCTTCAAGGTAGGAATGTCTACCTTTCTGTGCCTTTTGACATGAAAAGCATCGCTGAAGACTTAAAGGATAAAAAGGTTAGTTTAGACAAAGACTTTACTGAGGAAGAAGCACTGCAACTGTTACAGCCCCACATTGAGCAGTATGAAAGCAAGATAACCAATACCTTAGAAAACTTTGCTGAAGAATTAAGTGAAATCAGCAAAGCTACTTCCAAGAATTACAGTCGCAATACAAACGTAGTTAGAGAACCTTCAAGAGAAGAAGAGCGTTAAAACGTGTTATTGGAGTCCTGTGGGGCTGTAAAGGGCTTGTGTTCCCGTAGCATCTACAGGGCTCCTTTTATCAAAGGAGGCTAACACGTGGAAGCCAACCAATTAGTAATAAAAGAGCTATTAAAGAATAGATGGCACATATACTCGTCTAAACACAAGGTGTTTGCAGAACGTGTATTTGACGCACATACTGTAGAAAACAGTAGCATATTGTTGAACTACTTACCAAACAGCCTTAGCAAGCAGTTGCTTTTCAACCTTTCTGATAGATTTATTTACACTGCACCGCTGTTTCTTAAGCTTAGAGTAGATCTGACTGATGAGCAGACCATGTTTTACATGGCTCGTAAGTTGACTGACTTACCCAAAAACTTAGCTACCAGTGAAAACAAGTTTATTTCAATTCCAGCTAACGACCCTTACTTTAGTTTTACTGCACTGGTAAATAAGCAGTTTCAGCTGTGTGATAGTAAGCAGAGTCAGCCTTTATACGAGCATTTTAAGCACCCGTATAGAGCTTACATAAAGAGACATGGTACGGACTTCTGGTTTGCTTTGACACTGCTCCGTGCACAAACACAAGTGCAGGATTTGAGTTTCACCTTTTATGAATGCGAGTGGGTTTTATTTTGTAAACCGCAGAAGCAGACGGTTTTTCCTCGGCTTTTTTGTAAGCTGACGCCCGAAGAGGTTATGTAATTCTTTAAAAAGAGAAGTAAGACGTAATACTTGATATATATCGGCTACGCAAACAATTTTATTGCATGTAGTACTAAAAGACAATGTGTTTGTAATACAAAAACAACACGTACATAAAAATGTAGTAATATTACGTATAACATAAGCTGTAAAGGTCTTGATCAAAAAGGAGGTAATCAATATGGGATTAGGAGACTTGTTTCGCAGAAATAAAAACAAGAGAATCGACGAAGAGGATATGGTATTTAACCGACAAAATAAAAAAGTGTTGAGTAAGGTCATTCATACTACAGACGTATATTCTCTTGTTAGTAACAATATTTTGGAGAGCTTAGAAGAGCCTATTCTATTGCAAGTAGGTGGATTTTATATTACACCGAGCATACTTGAAGAATACCGTAGGCGCTCTAACGATCCCAATTTAACAGAAGAGGATCTCCTTAGAAATTACATGCAATTTTTAGAAGCAGAGCAGCAGTGGGGCGAACAGCGCAAACGATACAAAGACTTTTCTTATGAAGAACTACAAAGCGGGACAGCTCCAGTTCTTTCTTATGACGAACTCAGTGAAGAAGAAAAAGATGTTTTTGAGATCTCGCCTGAAGAGAAAAAACAAATATTTATAGACGATGGTTATTTTCCTCTTGCTTATTCAGAAATAAAAAATGTGCCTTTTGAAAAACGCACCATAGATTATGGTGGAAATAAGCTGTGGGTAGAAGAAATTTATTTTCAAAAAGACGATCGTGTGGTTAAACGCCACCTTGCAGATACTCCTTACGTGTTAAAAATAGATACTGTTTTGTTAGACGAAAACGGAGAAAAAACTGACGAAGGGGTTTGGTTAATATACCCTATGGAAACTATTGAGGATTTCGTTTTTGCTTATGATCTCCACTATAAATATGCTTTTTATCTTCTAACTTGGCAAGATACTTTTGCACAAGCAGTTGATTTTATTAAAGAGAGAATGGATAAAGTTGTTTCTGCATTCGGCATAGGTTATAAGTTTTTTGCTACCGACGATATTCTTACTTACCAATTAGCAGATCAAAAAGTTTGGGAATTAGTAGACGCAGGCAAAGAAGAATTTTCTTTAGAAGAAATGGATCAAATTCTTAGAGAAGCCAATGAAGAAGCCAAGGAAATCTGTGAAAGAGAAGGCTTGAGGTTTGTAGACGTTATAGGAGAGGACGATTAAGACGATAGCTATGAAGATACTCTTGACGACTATGATTATGAAGAAAATCTCAATAATGGAGAAATGAGTAAATAAAGGAGGTTGATAGAAATATGTTGCAAAAAGAAAACGGAGATTTAGTGCTTGAGGACGGCAGAGTAATACCAGCAGAAAAACGCACCCGTTGTGAGGTGTGGAGCAGACCTGTGGGCTATCTCAGACCTGTGCAGTATTACAACAAAGGAAAGCAGGAGGAATTTATACAAAAAGGGTACCGTATCTTACACACGAACAGACTCACGCTACTTGCCTTCTTCACTTAAAGTGGAAGCTACACGTATAGCACATGCTATAGCAGATCGTTCGCTTAGTATAGGTGAGATTTACCAAGCAGTAGTAAATGATACAGGTATAATGGATCACTATGTTTTGATTCCTATAGGTAAAACAGTTAGCTTCATGAACTCATAGAGAAGCGGTTCTTATCTGTATTCTTTGGTCATTCTAAAGTGCAGAGGCAGTCGTTTGATACAGTAGTAAACAGCAGGTATGTATTTCACACAGAATGTGAAGCACTGCTGGAACCAGGGTGGCAAATAGTTTATAACAAGCAAGCACAGAAGCCGTTGGAAGATGTTTCTAAAGAGAAGCATAAGCTTGCAGCTTTAGATGTTGTAGAAAAGGTTAAACATAAAGACTCACCGCTTACAGATGCTTCTTTACTGCGTTTTATGGAGCATGCAGGTAAAACAGGCTTAGGCACACCTGCAACCCGTGCTGAAATCATATAAAAGCTGGTAGATCAAAAACACCTGCTTAGAAAAGGTACGACATTGTTTCCTACTGACAAAGGGATAAAGCTTGTTAAAAACCTTGAAAAACTTGGTGCAATGGAACTGCTTAGTCCTGAACTAACCGCTTACTTTGAACAAGCACTGAAAGAAATAGGGCTGGGTAAGAAAACTGATGAAGGTTTTCTTGAAGAGATAGAACGGTAAACTAAAACAGTACCTTTACGCATACTAGAGACAAGTGTTGCAACGTAAAGAAAATATAATATACTATGTATAAGTTTTGGGCGAAGTGATGCAGGGACAGGTGAGAGAAAACTATTTAAGGAGGCGAGACTTTGAAAAAACCTGCAGTATTACAAGGATTTTACAAGATTTTATGGTGGAAGCACCCAGTAGAGTTAACAGGTAAGGACTTGCACTACATCTTTTCTCAAGATGAAGAGATATGGCAGCAGATACAGGAAACCTTTGGCGATGTAGTTAACAGTAGCGAAGATTTTTATCTTTCAGCCGAACCACACGGTGGAGAATTTATGCTGTTTACATTTGTAGAAGGTGACATCTATCCTATTTTCTTTACTGACATTACAGATGAAGAGCTGTACAAAATTAAGTCTGTAATGGAAGCAGCAGAACTAAAGAGAAAATTTAATTAGCAAAGGAGCGTAGCGTATTCGATATCAATGAAGCTGTGCTTTTGATGGTTAGAGAACTTCTTAGTCCTTATACACCACAGCTACTTGAAAACGCTGCAAAGATGCTTTTTGAGTTTACCGATCAGCAGGAAGATATCTAGCGATTTGCTACGTTTATCAGAACCTATCGTGGAGATTACATAATTGCTGTAATAAGTTTATTTTCAGTGAGTTGGAAAACATTATTGGATAAAGTCATTCCTGCATTTGGTATAGGTTTTAGGCTTTTTGTTTCTGGCATTCTTAGTTATCAGGTAGCTGGCCAAAAAATCTGGGAATTAGTAGATGCTGGAAAAGATGAGTTTAGCACAGAAGAGTTGAATGAAATTATAAGAGAAGCCAACGAAGAAGCCAAAGAAATCTCTGAAAGAGAAGGCTTGGAGTTTATTGATATTGTAGGAGAAGACGATAAAGATGGTAGTTTTGACGATTTCCTTAGTAAGTTTTGAGATGACTATGATTATCCAGAAGACCGTAGCAACAAAGAAATGAGTAAGTAAAGGAGTAGGGAAGCGCTTTCTTTTGTTTTGTCTTGGGGTTCTTGCACTCTTTTGCCACTATTAGCTATCTCAACGACAATTGTTCGGCCGCTTGGAGATGATTTAAGTGCGGGTTAATGCATGCTTGAATGCAAAGAAAATTAAATGGTTAAAACATATGTGGGTAAAATAAGGTGGACTCTAAATCGAAGAATGGAGGTGTATAGAGTTGAATAATACTGAGAGTAAGAACCTAAAACGTGGAGCTTTTTATTTCATAATCCTTTTGGGATTAGTGAGTTTGCTGGCTGATGTTACCTACGAAGGATCCCGCAGCGTTACGGGACCTTACTTGGGATTGTTGGGAGCAAGCAGTGCTGTGGTGGGCTTTGCAGCAGGCTTTGGTGAAATGCTGGGTTATGCGTTCCGCTTGGTCTCAGGCTATTGGGCAGATAGAACTCACCGTTATTGGCTTCTAACCATTGTGGGATACGCGCTTAATCTGTTGGTCATACCGCTACTGGCATTTGTAGGCAACTGGCAGGTTGCAGTTCTGCTACTCATCTTGGAGAGGCTTGGCAAAGGATTACGCACTCCTGCGCGAGACGTCATGCTTTCTCAAGCCACAAAGCAAGTGGGTCGCGGTTTTGGGTTTGGTTTGCATGAGGCCATGGACCAAATTGGTGCTGTCGCAGGACCTGTTTTTGTGAGCATCGTGCTCGCTCGTAACTTGGGCTACAAGGATGCATTCTTGTTCTTGGGTATACCAGCGATACTTGCCATGGTCTTGGTCATAACTGCAAGATTCCTGTATCCTCGACCACAGGAATTTGAGCCTGCTTACAAAGGTATAGAAACGAAGGGTTATTCCAAAGCTTTCTGGATCTACTTGGGTGCCGTAGCTCTCATAGGGGCGGGTTATATTGACTACCCACTCATTGGGTATCACTTGCAGCAAAACGGCATACTTCAGCCGCAGTTCATCGCTCTCCTTTACTCCTTAGCCATGGGCATTGATGCTTTGGCAGCGCTCTTTTTTGGTGCATGGTTTGACCGAGCAGGAGTTAGCGTGGTAGGCGTGTCAGCTTTAATCGCAGCGCTGTTCTCACCTTTTGCTTTCTTGCTGCGTGCCTGGTGGGGCCCAGTCATTGGCATGGTACTGTGGGGCATTGGTATGGGAGCGCAAGAGTCTGTGATGCGTGCGGCCCTGGCTGAGATGATCCCCACTGAAAAACGAGGCGTTGCATACGGGTTTTTCAATACCGTTTACGGGCTTGCCTGGTTCGCTGGAAGTTTCATCATGGGCATAATTTATGGTTTCTCTCCCATGCTCATGGTTACAATCTCAGTGATCCTGGAGCTTTCAGCAGCATTGCTGATTTTCATAAACAGACACAGTTTGGAGCACAGCCATGGTGCATAACGTGTCAGACATAAATGACCAAAGGCAATTCTTATTACTGGGACACCGTGGTTCTTCATTACTTTGGCCCGAGAATACGCTGGAAGCGTTTGTCAATGCTTTGAACGCAGGTGCAGACGGGTTTGAGCTGGACGTCATGGTGACCACCGATGGGATCCCTGTATTGTTTCACGATCCAAACCTTAAGAGGCTTCATGGCATAAATGTGGGCGTGGAAGAGTTAAGCTATGATCAGCTCATAGACTTACTCAATGGGAAACAGCAAGTTTGCACCTTACAGGAGGCATTATCATTAGCTGACGACTATGACTGTTGGGTAGACATTGAGATAAAAACTAC
>Ga0209608_1002384_pt1 | contig 13400 bp, 13 predicted proteins | sample AD_UKC130_MetaG_FD_184428 | JGI IMG/M metagenome (GOLD analysis project Ga0209608, IMG submission 184428) | Active sludge microbial communities of municipal wastewater-treating anaerobic digesters from Canada - AD_UKC130_MetaG (SPAdes) (version 2) | ecosystem: Engineered > Bioreactor > Anaerobic... | reverse complement strand
CAATAATGTAAATTTATTTTTTTAACTTTTAGTAATTTTGTTTGTCTAATAAATAAAAAATTAAAATGTATAATAAACTATCTTTAAAAAATGTATTCATTATTATTATTTTATCATTAATTATTTTCAATGGTAATCTGTCTGCACAATGTGAAATAACATTATATGCTAATGATACTATTATATGCCAAGGTGATAGTGTAAGTTTGTGGGCAAGTGGAGAATGTGGATCCTTGATGAACAACAATTTCAATGATGGCACACCAGGAGCAGGCTGGGTAGCTACTACAGGTGTAGATTTTTCAAATCCTTGTGGTGATGGACCTGATAGTATACATATGTGGATGGGAGGTAATGTACCAATACCGAGGATATTGACAACAGTTCCTTTTAGTGTAACAACAGATTGTATAATATCATTTTGGTTAAAGTTTTCTATACAAGGACAAAGTTCTCCTTGTGAAGGTCCTGATCTTGTAGGTGAAGGTGTTTCGCTTCAATATTCTATTGATGATGGTATTACATGGGTAACTATAGCATACTTTAGACCAGATGGAGTAATATGCCCTACTTTCCCATACACTGCAGGGTTTACTTCTGTTAATAGTGGTCAAACTACCGCATTTACATCTTGGAATCAATATAATTTTTTAGTACCACCCGGAGCAGTATCTAGTGCAACAAGATTTAGATGGTATCAAGAGGTATATTCCGGACAAGGCTTTGATCACTGGGGCCTCGATATAGTACAAATTTTATGTCCTACTTTCCCTTATATAGAATGGTCTACTGGCGATACTATAGAAGGGCCTATTATTGTTAATCCTACACAAACTACCACTTATTCAGTGGGGATATATGACACTGTTCATGATTACCATGCCATCGATTCCATTACTATCAATGTAATACCCAATCCAGAACCAGAACTTGGATTAGATATAGATACGTGTGAAGGTATCTCTGTTTCTCTATCTCCTGGCGATAATTTCGACAGTTATTATTGGAACACTGAAGAAAATACTTCTACAATTAATGTAACTGAGAATGGCACCTATTATGTTACTGTTTCCAATATAATGAGTAATATCACTTGTAGTGCAAGCGATAGCATTAATGTATTTTTTGTACCTAACGCTCATGTAGACTTAGGTGTAGATTTATGCGTCACTCAACCTATCCTATTAGATGCTACTCAACCTGATAGCGGTTTTACATATTTATGGTCTAATGGCATGACTACACCTACTATTATGGCAAATAACTATGGTAATTATTGGGTTAGCGTTACTTATGATGGTTATAATATTTGTGGAGATGCTGATACTATATATGTAAAATTAATACCAACTGCTTCGATAAATTTACCAATAGATACAACTATATGTCATAATGAGAGCCTTACTTTATCAGTTTCACAATCTCATAATAATTGGTATCAATATCATTGGTCTAATGGACTAAATAAACCCGTATTATATATAGATTATTATCCTCCTGGTTCTTATGATTTCGAAGTACAAGTAATAGGTTGTGATACTGTAAATGGTCAAACTACAGTATATATAGAGGATTGTAGCGTAATTACTCAAATTTTCGTACCTAATGCTTTTAGTCCTTATAATGTTGATGAAGTTAATGATTATTTCCATATATTTGCTGAAAATATAGATATTGATAATTTTTCTTTTAGTATATATAATAAATGGGGACAAATAATATATCATACCTTAGATCCGGGATTTAGATGGGATGGCAAATACAATGGCGATTATCTACCACAGGGAGTCTATACTTATAAACTTATGTATAAAGATGCTGAGAATAATTATAATGAACTAAATGGTACTATATTTATAATACATTAAAACTAAATAATTATGTCAATTTTTAAATAAAAAAATATGAAAACAAAAATATTTTTAAATTATTTGATACTTTTTTTAATCATTGCATTTACTAATATATCGGAAATGTATGGGCAATGTAATATGCAAGTATATGCTAATCAAACTGTAATATGTGAGGGTGACAGTGTAACAATTTGGGGTGATGGTGGTTGTGGATATTTGATGAGCAATGATTTCAACTCAGGTACACCAGGAGCAGGCTGGGTAGCAACTACAGGTGTAGATTTTACAAATCCATGTGGTCCTGGCCCTGATGCTATTTATATGTGGATGGGTAATAATGTACCCATCCCACGTACACTAACAACTGTTCCATTTTCAGTAAGTACTGATTGTGAAATATCATTCTGGCTAAGATTTGAAGTACAACATGGTTATGGTGGTACTACTTGTGAAGGACCTGATTTAGCAGGTGAAGGAATATCATTACAATACTCTATAAATGGTGGAACAACATGGACAGATATTGCATATTTCAGACCAGATGGAGTTATTTGCCCTTCATATCCTAATACTACTGGATTTGTAACAGTAGGTGCAGGTCAACAAACTCCTTTCACTACTTGGGCTCAATATAATTTTCCGGTACCTCCTGGAGCTGCTTCACCTAATACTATGTTCAGATTTAGACAACATGTTTATTCAAATCTGGATTTCGATCACTGGGGTTTAGATATGGTAAATATTGTTTGTCCAGATAGCACTAGCTATGGACAAGTAGCTGGTCAAGATGGGTTCGGTCCATACACTGTTTATCCTACTCAAACAACAACATATTATGGTATTGTTAGTGATACAATTCATGGTAATAGTGACATAGATTCTATAACTATTACAGTAATACCTCAGCCCGAGATTGATCTAGGTCCTGACACAGCTGCTTGCGAAGGTGAGATTATAACCTTAACTCCTGGACAAGGGTTTGATACATACCAATGGAGTACTGGTTATACAAATGCTGAATTAATGTTAGAGATGTCTGGAGTTTATTCTGTTACAGTTACTAATTCTTTTAATGACGTTTCTTGCTTCGACAGTGATACTATTAAAGTTGTCTTCGTACCAAATGTGAATATAGATTTAGGTCAAGATACCTGCTCACAAGAAATGATGATTTTAGATGCTACTCAACCATATCCTAATATATCCTACCTCTGGTCTACTGGGAGCAAAAATCCAATTTTACAAATCCCTAATTCTGGTACTTATTGGGTGAGTGCCATAGATTCTACATATCATATTTGTGGTGATGCAGATACTATAAATGTAAGAATTATTCCTGATGCCATAGTTTCTCTTCCAAATATGATTACTATGTGTAGCCATGAGTCTTATATACTTTCAGCTTCTCAACCTAATAATAATATTTACGAATTTATATGGTCTAATGGCAGCACTGAACCAGTATATGTAATAAATACACCTGATGCAGGTATTTATGATATTAGCGTAAAAGTTATTGGATGCGACACTGTTTATGGATCCACTAATGTAATAGTCGAAAATTGCGAAGTCATTATTCCCAATATTATTACACCGAATGGAGATGGTATAAATGATCGATTTTACATTACTAATGTAGAATTTTATCCTAATAGTGAAATTAAAATTTATAATCGCTGGGGAAAATTGATTTATGAAAATAACAATTATCAAGGAGATTGGGATGCTAGTAATTATAGTGATGGTACTTATTATTATATCTTTAAATTAAATTACGGTAAAGGTAAAATCAAAGAATATAATGGTACTATTAGCATTATAAAATGAAAAAATTGAAGGGATCTATAACGTTTATTGTGGGTAAATTATTTTACCACAAATAACACTAAGATATTACACAAAGTTCACAAAGAGTAGACTATTAACCCTGACCTTTAGGTCAGGGTATGACATAAAAAGAGAAAAGTGGGCTTTAGCCCTGAAAAACAAAATCCCAAAATCTTTTAATCCCAAAAATCCCAGTTCAGACAATTAATTTCTATCATTCTCTGTGTTCTTTGTGACTTCTTTGAGAACTTTGTGGTTAATATTTAACTTTCCAATAATAAATAAAATTCATATTATAAAATTACACTTTTTTAATCTTTACCCACTCTCAAAACGTTATAGAACCAAATAAAAAAGTATCGATTGTAAAATTTTTTAAATGAGATAAAAATAGCCTCTCCAAAATTTAGTAAAAATAATTTTCCCATTTATTCATTATCCTTTTGAGGTTAAAAGCTGAAGCAACTATCACTCCACTGTCGGTTTTAGCAAACGAAGCTTTGTTGGCAAATTCATACTTATTATGTTCTTTACCTTTTGAAATACACGCTAATTATGGTTCATGAATAGAATATATTTTCTTTTTACTGCCTTTTTTCTACGATAAAATTTGTAAGTTTTATGACACAAAGTTAAAAAATTGTCATTCTTTTGAGTAAAAAATTATCTATAAGTTATTAATAAACAAAGACTTATTGTGTTTTTAAGTGTCAAATATGAAGTCAAAGGTATGATTAAACTACTGTAAAGTACATCAAAAAATTGATACATCACAAACTCCTTTCCATATCCCTCATCTTCCCATAAACTCATTTATCTATTTACCTTATTTAAGTTTGGTTTTATAAATATTAAATATTAATTTTGTGAAAAAAATATGTCTCCTAATAAATTATTGTTACTTGGTGATGAAGCCATTGCTCAGGCAGCCATCGATGCTGGTGTGTCAGGAGCATATGCATATCCTGGTACTCCATCATCTGAAATTTTAGAATATTTAATTGATAGCAAAGAAGCTAAGCAAAAAGGAATAGTAGCTGAGTGGACTGCTAATGAAAAAACTGCTGTAGAAGCTGCTATAGGCGCTAGCTACGTTGGAAAAAGAACAATCGTTGCTATGAAGCATGTGGGGCTAAACGTTGCAGCAGATGCTTTTATTAATTCCGCACTTACAGGTGCTAATGGTGGAATGATAGTAGTTACTGCTGATGATCCATCTATGCATTCTTCTCAGAATGAACAAGATAATAGATTTTATGGTGATTTCGCTCATGTACCTATATTAGAACCTTCTAATCAACAAGAGGCTTATGATATGTGCTATTATGGTTTTCAATTAAGTGAGAAATTTCATTTACCTGTATTGCTTCGTATTACTACTAGAGTAGCTCACTCCAGAGCTGGTGTATTACGTAAAGAATCTTTGCCACAAAATCAAATTTCCCTGCCTAACGATCTAAAACAGTATATACTTTTGCCTGCTTTAGCACGCAAAAGATGGTCTAAAATTTTATCAATTCAACCTTCTCTATTGGAAGAAAGTGAAAACTCTACATTTAATCAATATATAAATGGTGATGATAAATCTATTGGTATCATCGCTTCTGGCATTGCTTTTAACTATGTGATGGAAAACTTTCATGGTGCTAACCCCTACCCTATTGTAAAAATATCTCAATATCCTATTCCAGAAAAAATGATTAAAAAATTATATAAAGAAGTAGATAGATTAATAGTGATAGAAGAAGGATATCCATTCATTGAAAAAATGTTAACAAGTTTTTTATGTGATAATTTAAAAGTAGAAGGCAAATTGACTGGATTGCTACCTAGAGAGGGCGAGCTAAATCCTAACATTGTAGCTCAAGCATTAGGATTACCTAATATCGAAGGTAAAGATATACCTACTTTTGCTGTTGGCAGGCCACCATCATTTTGTCCTGGATGCTCACATATAGATTCATATAATGCTCTCAACGAAGCTCTGAAAGATTATTCTAAGGGTAGAGTATTTAGTGATATTGGTTGCTATACATTAGGAGCTACTCCTCCATTCGAAGCTATAAATTCTTGTGTAGATATGGGAGCTTCTATTCCTATGGCAAAAGCTGCTTCTGATATGGGATTAAGGCCAGCTGTCGCAGTTATTGGTGATAGTACTTTTACTCATAGTGGTATGACTGGCTTATTAGATGCTGTCGTTTACAATGCACCTATTACAGTTATGATTCTTGATAATTCAACTACTGGTATGACTGGTGGGCAACCTTCTCATGCTAATCAAAGATTAGTTTCTATTTGTACAGGATTAGGTGTCAATCCTGAACATATTAGAATAATTAAACCTTTGAAAAATAGACATCAAGAAAATGTTCAAATAATTAAAGAAGAATTAGCTTATGAAGGTGTGTCTGTAATAATACCTACTAGAGAATGTGTTCAGACTCTCAATCGCAGAATGAGAACTAAATTTAAAGAAAAAGAAGCAAATAAATAAAACTTTATTAAAAAAATGAAAATTATGAAAAAAGATATTATCTTAGCAGGAGTAGGTGGACAAGGTATATTGAGCATTGCCGCTACTATTGGATTAGCTGCTATAAAAAAGAATTTAAATATTAAACAAGCCGAGGTACATGGTATGTCTCAACGTGGCGGTGAGGTGGTGTCTCATCTCAGAATTTCTGATTCTCAAATATTTTCTGATTTGATCACTAAAGGTCAAGCAGATATGATTTTATCATTAGAACCATTAGAAACCTTGAGATATCTTACTTATCTACACGAAAGTGGCTGGATTATTTCCAATTCTGAACCATATACTAATATCCCTAATTATCCTGATTTAGAGCTAGTTTATAATGAAATTCGTAAATATAAAAATCATGTTCTTATAAATGCTGATGAAATAGCTAAAAAACTAAATGCTCCTTTATCGGCTAATATGGTACTTATCGGTGCTGCAGCTCATTATCTGGGTTTTGAACAGCAAGAAATAGAAGATGCTATCAGAGAACAGTTTACTAAAAAAGGTGATGATATTGTAAACATTAATATTCAAGCTTTTAGAGAAGGATTAGCTTTTGCTAAAGAATATACAAAAGCATAAAAACATACTAATTTTTCTTATAATTTGTTAAAAAGTAATATAGCTACTTTTAGTGTTTCTGAAGCCAAATTTATTATTTTATTGTTATATATTATTGAAATAGGCGTTTAGATAAACTCTTTTTCGACATTTTGTATTCAAAGAATACCTTTACAATAATTCGTAAGCTCTTGCTATACCGCATTTCCCGAGCGGAGACTTTTTTTATGTGGTTAACAAAGAAAAGTAAATTATATAAAAATTTATTCAAAAAAATTCATTAATTTTACATAGTAAAAATATTATTTTATGATCACCGCCAAGGAGCTAGGCAATGAGACCAGCTACACGTATTTCGGAGCGAGATATTATGATAGTGAGCTGAGTGGGTGGCTGAGTGTAGATCCGATGAGCGATAAATATCCGAGCACGAGCGCGTATATGTATTGTAACGGGAATCCTGTGATATTGATAGATCCAAATGGGATGTGGATAATAATTCCTCCTTCAAAAGAAGATTATGAAAGGTGTAATGTATCAGAACAAGCTCAACAAAGATTTGAATCAATTTTACATAATATAGAAATTTTTTCAAAAAATGAAAATTTTATCAATGCTTTTTCGCTAACAACTGGTTTATCTAAAGATAAGATAATAGAATATTTAACTTATGGAAAAGGACCATCAATAACTCTCATAGAAGGATCTGATGCTCATGCTAATGATGCTAATAATTTTACTTTAGGTGCTGATATATTAAATTATTTAGGTAGTATAGATAATAGTGATATAGAGAAATTAGGTCTTAGTGCTTTTGGTGTTGCTATGGTTTTGATAGATGAATTAAGTCATTGTGGAGATATGGAATATAATAAAGTTAGTACTAGTACGGGAGAGAATCCTAAAAATCGAGGTAATCAAACATTTAAACTATCTCCCACCCAACATAGAGGTGCAGATAGTCAAATTTTTGGATTTGGAGTAAAAGTAGGAGTTGTAGCAGAAGACTTCATTAATGCTATGGGTATTCCATTCAAATCTGGACAAGTTATTATAGAACAACCTAATCCATCTAATGATATAGTGTATCCATCTTCTAAATTACCTCCTATTCCACAATATAATATACAAGAATTTAAATATATTGGGTTAGATTTGTTAAATAATTAAAAATTATAATATGATAGAAAAAATTTTAATTTTATTTGTTTTTTTATTTTTAAATTTCTATTCATTGAAATCGCAAATAAATGATAGAGACATATGTGAAATTTATTCTACTGTAATTTATGATTTAAAAGCTCAAATAAAAGAGGATTATGGTCAGAAAAATGTACATATAATTAAAAGTCCATTAGAAATAAATGATTTTGTTAATTATTTAGAAATTTATAAGACATTTTTTGATGATAATTTAGAAAAAAATAATATAGATTATACTAAATTTATTAATAAAACAAATATAAAAGAAATTAATTGTAATTTTAATAATTTTAAAATAATAAGCGTATGTGATTATTATTCGCATACAAAAAAGTATGCGCGTAAAAAAACATGTGTTTGTTTATTTTCAAATATTGCCTTTTATGATAATTATGCTTTTTTTATTGCTAGCATAATATTATCATATGATAGAGTTTATACAAATTTTTATTTTTTGAGAAAAAATAAAAATTGGGAGTTAATATATTCATCTATAGGGCATGATTAGTATAATGCTTTTGAAAAAATTTATTAATTTTCATAATAAAAATATTGTTTTATGTACACAGCAAATGAGCTAAACAACAATACCAGCTACACATATTTCGGAGCTATATACTATGATAGTGATCTGATTGGGCGGCTCTGTTTGGATCCGAATGGTATGTGTATAATAAATTCTCCTTCAAAAGAAGATTATGAAAGGTGTAATGTATCAGAACAAGCACAACAAAGATTTGAATCAATTTTACATAATATAGAAATTTTTTCAAAAAATGAAAATTTTATTAATGCTTTTTCTCTAACAAATAGTTTATCTAAAGATAAGATAATAGAATATTTAAATTATGGAAAAGGACCATCAATAACTCTCATAGAAGGAACTGATGCTCATGCTAATAATGCTAATAATTTTACTTTAGGTGCTGATATATTAAATTATTTAGGTAGTATAGATAATAGTGATATAGAGAAATTAGGTCTTTGTGCTTTTGGTGTTGCTATGGTTTTGATAGATAACCATATTAATACTAAATGTATTCCATTCAAATCTGGACAAGTTATTATAGATAACCCCAATCCATCTGTTGATATAGCGTTTCCATTTTCCAATTTCCCTCACATTCCACAATATAATATACAAAAATTTAAATATATTGGGTTAGATTTGTTAAATAATTAAAAATTATAATATGAAAGAAAAAATTTTAATTTTATTTATTTTTTTATTTTTAAATTTCTATTCATTGAAATCGCAAATAAATGATAGAGACATATGTGAAATTTATTCTACTGTAATTTATGATTTAAAAGATCAAATAAAAGAGGATTATTGTGAGAAAGATGTACATATAATTAAAAGTCCATTAAAAATAAATGATTTTGTTAATTATTTAGAAATTTATAAATCATTTTTTGATGATAATTTAGTAAAAAATAATATAGATTATACTAAATTTATTAATAAAACAAATTTAAAAGAAATTAATTGTAATTTTAATAATATTAAAATAATAAACGGATATGATTATTATTCGCATACAAAAAAGTATTCTCGTAAAAAAATATGTGTTATTATATTTTCAAATATTGCCTTTTATGATAATTATGCTTTTTTTAGTGCTAGAATAATATTATCATATGGTAGAGTTTATGCAAATTTTTATTTTTTGAAAAAAAATAAAAATTGGGAGTTAATATATTCATCTATAGGGCATGATTAGTATAATACTTTTGAAAATATTTATTAATTTTACCTAGTAAAATTTTATAAATGAAAATCTACTACCACTCCGACCATCTCGGCTCCGCCTCTTTTGTAACTGATAGAGGTGGCAATGTAATGCAGCATTTGCAATACTTTCCCTACGGCGAGCTATTCGTCTCGCAGAGAAACACTGAAGAGTTTGATAGCAGGTACAAATTCACCGCCAAGGAGCTAGACAACGAGACTAGCTACACATATTTCGGAGCGAGATACTATGATAGTGAGCTAAGTGGGTGGCTGAGTGTAGATCCGATGAGCGATAAGTATCCATCGCTATCGCCATATTGCTATAGTGCAGATAATCCGGTGGTGCTGGTAGATCCGAATGGGATGTGGGTAGATGGCTATACTGTTGATAAGGAAGGTAATATTAGCGATAAACCGATAAATAATGAAGGCGGAAATGATTATGATGTGTTATATGTAAAGGATAAATATTCAGAAGAAAAAAGAAAAGATTATGATGAAACAGGAAAAAAGACAGGAATAAAGGTTGATAAAGGTGTTTTAAATAGTAAAAAAACATTTGCTATAACAGATGAAAAAAATGGAGAAAAATTTTCTTTAGATATGTACCAAGTTAAAGGAGATGATAAATCTAGATCATTATTCGAATTTCTTGTTAAGAATACAGATGTAGAGTGGAGTATTACAGGCATAGGTAATGAGGAAACTAATATGCTTACAACAATTCATGATAAAGATTCCGAAGGTGGAGGTGCATTTTTGTTTAATTATAATTATACTATTAGATATAATACTCATAGTCATCCATATAATCCAAAACCATCTGACAGAGATATTAAATTTGCAAAATCATTAAATTCAAAATTTCCTAATGCTGAATTATATTTGTATCATAAAGATTTTTATATTCAATATAATGAAAATGGAATTATATCAAATCCATCCATACTTTTACCTAAAATAGAAATCATAGATACCAAAAATTAATGCAATGAATAAAGTTTTAAAATATTTTATAACACTTATGTTATGCATAAATAGTGTAAATGTATTTTCTCAATATGTAGAAAAGCAAATAGATCTCTATCATTTAAGTTTTGAGAATAAGAACCTAACTACAATTCTTGATAGTATAATTCTTCATGAAAAAAAGTGTAATTATTATGATTGCAATTTATTATTTTCATTTCGTATACAAAAATTTGAGGGTAATTATATTTTAATAGTCATACAATCAAATAATAGCATTGATCTATTACTAAGTTTAGATCCATATGGTTTTTTTTACTATAAAAATCATATGTTTATTATGTTTGGAGATAGTTTAGAAGAATTATTTTCTATTTGTGGACAAAAGGTATCATTCAAATATTTGGAAGAAGATTTAGATTATATTTTAAAACGAACAGATGATAAAAACATAATTACAGAGATATATTTCATTATAGATGATTCTTTTTCTCAATGGTCTTATCTATATCTTGATGGTGAATTTATTTTTGAAGGTAAGTCTAGTTTTTGTAATTAAATAAAAGTATATATATAATTTTTTTAAGAATAATTTCATAATCAATTATATTTAATTGTGAGTTTTGTGTGGCTGACAAAGAAAAGTAAATTATATAAAAATATATCAAAAATATTTATTAATTTTACCTAATAAAATTTATAAATGAAAATCCGCTACCACTCCGACCATCTCGGCTCTGCCTCCTTCGTAACTGATATAGGTGGCTATGTAGTGCAGCATTTGCAATATCTTCCCTACGGCGAGCTACTTATCTCGCAGCGAAACACTGAAGAATTTGATAGCAGGTACAAATTCACCGCCAAGGAGCTAGACAACGAAACCAGCTACACATATTTCGGAGCGAGATATTATGATAGTGAGCTGAGTGGGTGGATGAGCGTGGATCCGATGAGTGATAAGTATCCATCGTTATCGCCGTATGCATATTGTGCCAATAATCCGATAATTTTAATAGACCCAGATGGCCGTGCATGGAAACCTACAACATCAGATGATAAACCAAATGGTTACGTATGGGTGCCAGAAGAACAATCATATGATGATAATGGAAACTTATTAGAGGGATTGTATCACCAAGCCATTTTCTTTACTGAAAACTACACTTTTGATGAAAACTCTAATTACAACATGGGTTCTGCAACCGCAGTCGTTTACTTAGCAGATGGCACTAAAGTAGAATATGATGCAACAACCCGACCTTCTGATGCTAATAAATATGCAACAGTGCCAGAAGGAAGATATGAAGCAAAAGTTGGACTGCATAATGGAAGTTACCCTGCTTTAAGAATGGGCGATGTAGGAACAACAAATTTTAGCAATAATAGAATAGAATTAGGTACGGAAAATCCAGCTTACAGCGATGGTAGAACCTATGCTACTGGTATCAATATTCATAAAGCGGGTATAGATAACCTTACTGGGGTTGGCAGGAATGGAATGCCCGTTTCAGCAGGATGTATCTTAATAGATAGAAATAACTGGAGTAGTTTTATTGGTCACTTCAATACTGATGTTCAGAGAAATAATACAGTAAGTGTTAGTATATCCAGGACTTATAGCACACCATTAAATTTTAATTGGACAACGCCAGTATTTAATACTCAAATATTTAATAATCAAATAGATAATACCATGATAGATAATACCAGAGTTGTAATACCATATATGATAAAACCATGAATATAAAAATTTTAACATACATCATTTTTTGTCTTTTAAGCTTAAGTGCAATGGGACAAACGAATAATAATATCAACCAATTAAATGATAAAGGCAAAAAAGAAGGCTTATGGATTGAAAATAATGGAACGATTATGGCTTATTATAAAAATAGAAAAAAAGATGGAGTATATATAAGCTATTATAGGAAAAACGGTAGAGTCCAAGCTTTTGGTGAGTACAAACAAGATTTACTTTCGGGTACCTGGTATTTTTTTAATGAAGAAGGCATTCTTCTTTTTACAGAAACGAATATTGAAAAGAATACTAAATATACAATAATGCGAGACGATGGGGTAATAATAACTCCCAAGTTTACGTCATATGTAAAATTTTATTATCCCAATGGCTATATAAAAGCAGAAGGCAGAGTATTGTATGATGAAATTGTCGAAATAGATTATTTTGAAACTGGAACGTGGAAGTACTATAACAAACAAGGAGAATTAGAACAGACAAAAGAACATTAAAATAACAAAGCCCCGGTTTTAATATTAGAATGAATTTGGTTGTAGAAACTTGGTTTTGACATCGGTGACCTGGTATAAATCACACCGGGCAAAGAAGAATTAAACATTAAAATTATTGCAAAATGGAAATAAGCGAGATAAAACAAAGGATAAGCATACTTTCAGTAATGCAGCACCTCCAATACCTCCCTACGGCGAGCTCTTCGTCTCGCAGCGAAACTACTAGTATGCTCTAAACACATCTTTAGATGTGCCCTATCCGCATTGGGAAACGATTTGCATTAAAACAAGCAAGCCGTGCTGGGCAAAAGGGTTTACATTGTTTGAGCAAGCTAAAGCTTGCGAGTTTGTAAACCTCAAGAGGTAATTGCGTAGTTTTATCAAATCATTTCCCCAGCGGAGACTTTTCTTTTGTTACTTTTCTTTGTGTGGTTGACAAAGAAAAGTAAAATAGATAAATAATTATATCAAAAAT
>Ga0209608_1002381_pt1 | contig 13414 bp, 9 predicted proteins | sample AD_UKC130_MetaG_FD_184428 | JGI IMG/M metagenome (GOLD analysis project Ga0209608, IMG submission 184428) | Active sludge microbial communities of municipal wastewater-treating anaerobic digesters from Canada - AD_UKC130_MetaG (SPAdes) (version 2) | ecosystem: Engineered > Bioreactor > Anaerobic... | reverse complement strand
GCTCTAGGGGAATTTTGCCAGAAGGCACGATCGGCTGGGATCGAAGTCTGGGTGTATCTCGTGCCACCGTCAGAGGCCCCTATCGATCGGGACAAACCTATCCGCGAGAGGCGTTATCCCCCGTTTGACATGGATTACGTGCGCTGGGCCGAGGCGGTCGCCCAAGTCTCGCTTGATCACCCCAACCTGACCCTTTGGATGATCGACGATTTCGACGGCAATTTAGGGTTTTTCACGCGTGAATACACCCAGCAAATTTACAAAACGTCGAAACAAATCAACCCCCGCCTCCTGTTCGGCGTTTGTGTGTATCACGAAAGCCTGGCAAACTTTGTCAAAGCTGGCTATTTGGATTATGTGGATGCCCTGTTATGGGGTTATCAACATAGTTCCGCCCGTTACCCTGAGTGTGGGCTAGACGCAACCACGTTACCCCTTGAAATCCACGATTACCTGCAAACGGGCAAAATTGCGATTCCGTGCATCTATTTCACGCCGCATTCCTCGTGGACTGAGGGCCGCCCAACGAAGGCCTATCTGGAAGAGGCCATGAAGACGGCCTTTGAACAGGCGGGGATCGTTTGGGTCTTCACGACCCCTCGCCCCGGCACCATGCAAGAGGAAGTGGTCCGCGCCTTTACGCAAAGGCATCCGTTACCGAAATGGCCCGGCCAGTAAACTCAGCCTGGTCACCACAGACAAGCCGTGATCAAGGATTGTTCGTGGATTCTCCGCGAAGTGCCCGCAACATGCCGAGGACCGTTTCGGTGATTTTGACGGATGCTTGCTCTTCCACTTTGCATGTTCCCAACCAGGTCTCGTAACCGCCCAGTTCGTGTTGCCGTGGGGTAGGAAGATATCCGTACGAGCCGTTGGCATGGGAGATTGTAAACGTGGGGCGGAAGGGGCTTTTCTCTTTAATCTCCAGGCCGATTTCGGCAAATACCTCAAAAGGTATGGCCGTGATGCCAACTTCCCCAATTCGCATGGCTTGCAGCGGAACGGAGACCGTATCGGGTGATTCTGCCAATTGGACCAGCCGGCGGGCATAGGTCTCTTCGTGAGGCCGCTCCGGCAAAGGCGGCGCCCCGGCCAGGATCTCTTTTGCCCGCTTCAGTTGCTCCGGCGTTGGTTTGCGAACTTTGAGGACAAGCTCTTGCTGCAGCATCCCCAAGGGAACCCAATCCTGCCACTGAAGATCCTGGTGTGCCTCGAACACCTTCTGAGCTAAGTCGTAGGCCACATAGCGCATCTGCTCGTATGGTTTTTTTGCAGGCCGGGGTTTCTGGAAGGAAATGTTGTTCACATCACCGCTTGCTCCATTTGAAAGGATGCCCACAAAGGGCGGTTCGAGTCGATCGGCTTTCAACAACTCCTGAATTCGGTCGGCAAAGACACCAAAGTAATCGGCGGAAATGTGCCCCGGTCCGACGCCGCCCACATAATGCAGCGAGTAATTGGCCAAGAGTGCGATTGGCCGCCCGTCACGCGACTGAATCGAGATAAAGCAGACTTGGGGGTCCACAGGCCCGGCGGGCTCGAGGAGATCGGGACTACTTGCCGGCGGATTCATCCGCACCTTATCTAGCCCACCAAAGGGATTGACCAATTTAATTTCCGGCTTCATGAACCAACGGCGATTGTTGACATGTTCCGGGACATCTACCGTGCCCCAGGCGATCCGGGCTGGTTCAAGATGTGCCATCGCCCGCCGGACTCCGTCAGAAATCCGCCGCGCCACAAACTGCCCATACTGGTTCAGGTCCTCCTCCGGTTTGAGGACGTTCGGAGGACGCGCACTGATTGAAGAATGGGTATGCGTGGCCGCAATCAACACATGGTCTTCCGGAAGACCGGTGTGCTCGCGAATCGATTGCTTTGCCCGATCGCATACTTCCCGGGCAAGCCCCAGATTATCAACAATGACAATCGCTAATTGCGTGCTGCCATCATCGAGAACCAGGCACCGGGCGTACAGCTCATCGTGGATATACTTGCCTGGCGGCGATGACCATCCCCCGACGATGCCCTCATCTAACCAGGGCGTGATATTACTGGCCGCGGCACCTGCCTTGAAAACCTTCCCCCCTTCCGAGGACGCCGCAGACGCTGACTCCGCCCAGACAACGGCCAGTGGAATCAACGCTGCGATGATGACCAGGCCGACGGTTGCCAATGAGTTCACTACTTTTCGCGTGTCTTTCATCAACGTACGGCGGCGGGCTCTGTGCATACTGCGAATCATGTTACCCCCCATGTTCTCTAGGTCACCTCAAAGACCACGTTAGAGTTTTCCCAATTTCCGCTGGTGCATTATATAGATTCTTGATCACCGACGCATGGTCTCCGCAAGTTTAGCGGCTTGTCACGCCGGGTTGACTGTTTGGTGATTTTGCTCAGGGCGCTCCTCATTATGTCGTCGGTGATTCAAAACCCGGCAACCGCCAGTGGCAACATTTCGCCACCACACTACCAAGGCAGTGGCTCATATCAGCGGTGGAGGCGAGGCATACGTCGGCCCTGCCTATTGACGTGGGTCGTTCTCTTCAGCCATGTGGGCAACGGGGGGAGCCATCATGAGATTTTCAATGATGGTAGCCAGTTTTGCAGGCGGGCATGCCAAGCGGACATAGCTGTGCTTGCCCGTCGGATCAACTCGCCACGTTGTTCGGCCCTCCGCATCCACGTCCACTCGGCCACCTGTGACCACCTCCCACAAATCCGGCTCCAGGCCACGGACGGCAATCAAGGCCGCTGTTTGATCATAACTGGGCTGGCCACCTTCGATGGCAGGCCGTCCTCCAAACGGCCGCAGTTCGTAGGCCCGGCGAACGGGATTGTGGCGCGGCGTTAATTTGAGTCCTTCTCCGGTGAAGACGATATGACCAATTTCAAATCCCACCCAGATGATCTCACCCGGCCACTCCTCGGCAACAATTTTGGCCGCCTCGCGGTGAGTACGGATGTTCGTCTCGGGCGTCTTCGAGGTGGGAAACTCACCACCCATGATCACCAACCGCCGAACTTTCTTGCGGACCAACTCCGGCTCGCTGCGCCAGAGCTCCGCTAGGTTGGACAATGCCCCCACGCTGCAAATCGTAACACTTCCGTCTGGTTGAGAAACAAGAATCTGTCTGTAAATATCCACGGCATCAGGCGCCTGGTCATCAGGGCCAATGTCGCTGGGGAATTCATCTCGCAAAGCGGGCGCGTAAGCACTCGTCCTTTGCAGGTCCGTGGGACCCCGTTTGTCGGTGCCAATCGGTAGATTTCCGCGACCGTAGTAGGTGTTGATCGCATCTACTGCGGCTGCCGAGGCATTGGTCTTGTCCTTCCGATTGACGATCGTTGCCAAAATCTTGCATTCTCCGCGATCGGCCAGGGCATGGAGAAGCGCCAAGGCCCCGGCGTCATCGCAATCCCCGGACATGTCCGTGTCTAAGATAACAGCCGCTGGCTGCTCCACTTGCCGAAGTCGTTCCACAGTGACGTAATACGCCCCGGCAATCTCCTGACCGTTTTCATCCAAAAACATCGTTTCCAAGGTTGTTCGACCGACATCCAAGGGAATGACAAACCTCGCGGCAATGGCATCACCCACCGGGCGAATGACTCGCTCCATGTGACCCACGCGAATCCTTGCGGCGGTCACCGGCCAAGCCTCGCCCGCTGGCAAGATACCATCGGTCACCTTGGTCTCGCTGATCCCATCGCGTAGCCGCAGCCCCGAAGCGTAGGGCCACCGGCTTAACATGAAGGCATACTCGCCGGGTTTGGCCACCTCGATATGCCAAAGGCCGCTTTTTCGTTCCCCCCGTCGTACCTGTGCCTGCTGGTCAAGAAAGACGTCGGCCCATTCGCAGGCGGTCAACATCGTGGGATTCTCCGCGTCATCACCCACAATCACCGCCTGAAATTCATTTACCCGTGCCTTCACGCCGTCCCACCAGGCATTCAAATGGGATCGCATCTTCGCGGCGACCTCTGGATATTGATCAATCACATTCCGTTCTTGAAGGGGATCGTGCGCTAGGTTGTAGAGGGCCTTATCTTCCAGTAACCGCCACCGCTTCCAAAGCACAGCAGCGCCTTCCCGGCGTGGGACAGCGTTGTTGTCGGCAGTCGTGCGGGTGCTCTTGAAGGGCATCCGGCTGTAATTGATGACCAGCATGCGGTCCTCGGGGACTTCGCTCTGCCCGCGCAACACCGGCGCCAAACTGATTCCATCGAATTGAACGCCTGCCGGAAGACGCAGTTGTAACAGCTCGACGAGCGTAGGAAAGATATCTTGAACCTGGGTCAATCCTGGGACATCACCTGCTGGACGTAGCCCACCGCCCGGCCAACGGATGAAGCAAGGCACACGGTGCCCACCCTCCCACAATGTGGTCTTGCCCCCTTTCATGCCCGCATTAAAATAACGCGGTCCAAATGTGCTGCCGTTGTCGGTCAAAAAGATGAGCAGGGTGTTTTCCCGTAGGCCAGAGCTTTTCAGAAAGCCTTCCAGACGGCCAACATTTTCATCAATATTGGCAATCATGGCCAGAAAGCGGACCAACTCCTCCTCGAACGAGCTACGTGCTTCCGGTTGCAACCCGGCGGCGAACTTCGAAAGCTGAGGGCGTGCGGCCTCAAGCGATTGGCGAATCGCATTACGGTACTGTTCCGGAACGAAATGAGGGGCGTGGGGTGCCGCAGTGGCAAGGTAACAGAAGAAGGGTCGCCCCTGCTTGGCCTGCTCTTCCATCCAGCGAATGGCCTCGGTAAAAAACACATCGGTCGTGTAGCCCCGGAACTGACGCGGACGGCCATTGTGGAAATAAATGTCGTCAAAATAGTCGTTCTCCCACGCATCGGGAACTGAGCCGATGTGAGAGGACGGATACCAGATGCTCTCTTGAAACCCGCGGTCCTGGGGCCGATACGGGTAATTGTCCCCCAAGTGCCATTTTCCAAAGAGGCCCGTGCTATAACCCGAGGCAGCAAAGACCTCTGCCATGGTGGGAAACTCGCGGCGGAGAGGCGTGCGGCCGCTGCTCACATTCATGGCCCCGTTGCGAAGAGCATCCCTACCGGTCATAAGTTGCCCCCGCGTGGGCGTGCACATGGGCGCCACGTGGAAATCCGTGAAGCGGATGCTCTCGTCATGCAACCGATCCAGGTGCGGCGTCTTCAAGACGGGATTGCCGTGACATGAAAGATCACCGAATCCCTGATCGTCGGTGATGAGAATGATGACGTTGGGTGGCTGCTTGGGCATTTGGGCGACGGCCCAACCAACGGTGAACAACGTCCCCCACACCAAAGCGACCATCAGCAGCAGGGTTTTCACAACCAACCTCCCCGACCTCGGAGTAAGCCAAATTCATCCCGAAAGCGCAAACGCTCCCGGCAACCCACCCTGGGTTCTCCGCAGTCTAAGGAGGATTCACGTAAATAGCAAGCGCCGCTGGCCCAACCCGCTACCGCTGAAAAACCTTACGGATATTCGGGTGGAGTCCGGGGAAACGGTCTATAAACTCTGCCCGGTGTTTTTCCAGCGCCTTTTGCTTTTCCTCAAAGACATCGTGGGGGAACAATTTCTCGGGATGGAAGAGGATGGAGTCAACCAGCCTCACCGCCGAAGGGACATATAGCTTGGTTCGCGGCGAGTACACCCATTCATCAAGGCCACCCCGCAACACGGAATCGAGGATGCCCATCGTGTCGGCCAGGCGAATGTCCCGCATGGACTCGCCTTCGCCAACATAACCCGTATTCAGCAAGTAGCATTGAATGTGCGGGTTCGCCTTGAGGATGTCGTAAAACAGGTTGGCATGCTCGGCCCGATCACCCGCCAAAAAGGGATCGTAGAAGAAGCAATTCTTGATCTTGCCCGCCTGGGTTGGATCACCGGCTGAAGACTCCATCGACTGGCCCAGGACCATGAAGGCTGCCGCCTCCTCGTGCGTCAATTTTGCAATCGCCGGGATGGTGCTACCCCGCGTGATGAGGAACAAATTATCGACCCGCTCCGAGTTAATGGATTGAGCAGCGTGCATAAAATCGCGGCGTTCGACCACCGCCCGACCGTTGGAGGTACGTTCCATATTGAAAAAGTCAATCGTCCCGTCGGGCTCGATCCAGACATTTTCCAGGAACGTTTCTCGTTTCAAACAGGCATAGTAGGCTTCGAGCTGGTCGCCAGGATTGAGGCCATCCGTCTTGATAAAGATTCCCCCCGGCTCGAAGCCACGGAATGACCCGTCGCGATGAAGGGCACCACCATCATCCTGAATTAGCCAAGAGCGCTCACGTCCCTTGCGGGCCAAAACCTTACATGTGGTGCTCGTCTTGCCATTAGCACTCAGAGCGGCAAATAGCGAACAAACCGTCCGATATCCACCATGGGGCGTTTCCAGTGTATCGCGACGGCAACCGACATGGAGGAAGATTGCGTCCCCTTTTTGTTTTACGCGCCAGTCCTCCCCCGCAAACACACCCTTTTTCCACTCACCGAAGTAATTGCTATTTCGAACGAACTTCACCATCCGCCCGTCCGGGGCATGCGCCAAACGAATGGTAATGTCCTTATCAGGAAGCTTCTTCTTTTTATCAGGAAGCTTCTTCTTTTTGTTACTCTCAAATGCTTCATCGGTGAACATGATGACCTGATAGGTCGGCTCGTCCGTGCTCGTTGGCTTGAAAAGCTTCAGCCCGGCAAAGGCGACGTGGGCAAAATCTCGCGGGACGATGAGGCGGGCGGTCACGCCTTCCGTTCCATCTCCGACCTGCACGTCGATGCTCACCAATTCTTTTTTTGAAAGCTCCCGCTTGGCCTTTTCCAACAGGTCATACTCTTCCTTGCCAAATCTCGTATCGATATTGTTCTTTGTGAACATGGCAGCCCGGGAAGTTGGCTCCGATTCCACGGCCACGTTGCCGTAGCACGTCTCACGGGCCTCTGGCTCCTCAAGGGCCATTGCCCGGAGTCGGGCCGTGTCTGGATTGCGAATCAACCGGCCCTCGTGCTGAGCCTGCTCAAAAATCGAACGCGCTGCCTGGAGGAATTCTTCAAACATCGATGGCATCTCCCGAAAACACCTTCGACTGTGAGTACAGTCACATAAACCCGTTGGGACGCTGTATGTAAGCGCGCACTATGGATCTTTCCTGCCCTTGGCACATCCTTTTCACGTTATCCCGATAGCCGCCGCGCCACAATCCCCCCGACCCGGCGTTATCATGCCCAGGAGTCGGCAGCAGCAGGTTTTGACGGGAGCGCCGAGTGAGAATTTTCCGCTGGCGGCACCTGCAACATCGGAGACCAAGATGCGTGTCCCCCCGTTTTTGAGGTGGGACCGGCAATCGCCTGCACGGGCCAGGGGCCGTGGAGGCCGCGTGATTGAAATCCGTTTCGGACCCAAACGGGCAATCACAAGAGTTGCCCCCAGCGTCAAGGTACAGCCAGCGCATACAAATCACCGGCGCGCCGTCGCCTGACAATAGTGCCCCGGGGACCTAAGATGCAATATGGAAGGGAACGATAACTGCACCCTCAGTTTCTCCCGCCTTTCACGTGAAGGGGCTCGTCTTGGTCGTGATCTTGTTTTTGTGATCCCGAGACGGTTCAGGGGTATCGGTTCAGTTTTAGCATTGGCTTGGTGGAAGTTCTCGCACTGTGTTTCGAGATGCTTCCTTGTTGTTCCTGTTTGGAGGAGGTTTGTGAGATGACGGTATGTGTCGGTCGTTGTGGGCGTAAGCCTCGTTGGGGCTTCACGCTAGTTGAGCTTTTGGTCGTTATTGCCATCATCGGGATCTTGATCGCCTTGCTGTTGCCGGCGGTTCAGGCTGCCCGGGAAGCCGCACGAAGGAGCCAGTGCACCAATAACTTGAAGCAACTTGCTTTGGCGATGCAGAATTACCATGATGTGTACACCCGTTTTCCCGCCCGCCAGGCTGGATCGGGACATCAGAATACGGGCAGCAATGATACCCATCGGGGTCGGCTGAGCGGTTGGGTGGCCGTCTGCCCCTACATGGAACAGCAGTCGCTCTATGATCAGATCAATGCCTTGCCCCACCAGGCGCCATGGAATAACACCTCCTGGTACAACGTGAATATCCCGGCCCTGAATTGCCCCAGTGATCCCGCCTCGACACCCCCGACCGGCACTGCCCGGGGCACTGTCACTTACTGCATGAACGGCGGGGATTCACCCATCGACAGCTTCAATAACCCGCCGAGTAGCACGAGCATCCGCGGTGTGTTCCATGTCTTTCAATGGTCGAGCATGGCTGAGATCAGCGACGGCACGAGCAACACGGCGGTGATCTCTGAACGGCTTCGCCCCCGTGCTCAAAACTCGCTGGGAAATGTCGTCGGACTCTCGCTCGGAACAAACCCGCTTGCTTGCCGGGCAGCTTACGATGCTTCTCAAAAGAAGTACATCACCGGCAGCTTTATATCTGACACGCCCCCCGGTTTCCGTTGGGCGGATGGAGCGGCCTGGTTTGCCGGGTTTACCACCATTCTCCCGCCTAATTCCGCTTCCTGCGCGAATGCCGCCGACCACTGGGAGCGGGGCATTTACACGCCAAGCAGCCGTCACCCAGGCGGTGTCAATGTCGCCTTTGCCGATGGTTCCGTCCGCTTTGTCTCTGAAACAGTGGATACTGGAAACCTGGGCACAGACTTTCCCTCGGTCACTTCCGGTGGTATGAGCCCCTACGGTGTTTGGGGTGCCCTTGGCACCAAGAGCGGCGGCGAAACGGCAAGCCTGTAAAATCGGGGTGTACCCGTAACGACATTGGTTCGTTGAGGTTTCAGCCGATCGGGATTTCAGGTTATCAGTGAAACCCCCTCTCCGGTTTGATTGATAGGGGGTTTCCGTCGTTAACCGTTCAGGGGGACCAGCTCCCTGACAATATTTCAACAAACGGTAGGTGAGAAGGGAGTTTTGAGAGACCATGACAAAAACTCGCAATGTCTTTTCGGTGACGTGCTTGGCTCTGGTGGGACTTGCACTGTTGTTTTTCGCTTTGCCCGGTTGTGGTGGCAAGCGATCGGTCCCCGGTCGCCCCAAGACCGTCCCCGTCAAAGTTACGGTCCTCTATCGTGGTGCTCCCGTAGCAGAAGCGAACGTTCAGTTTCTGCCAGAGGGCAGTGGCAACGCAGCCACTGGCGTTACTGACGCCAACGGGATCGCCCGGTTGACCACATTTGATCAAAACGATGGCGCCGTTCCCGGCAAATATCGTGTGACCATCCGCAAGTCAATCCAAGTCGGTGGTTCGAATCCGGCCGATCCGGATGCCCCGCCTGTTCCCGCAACGTACCGCGAGGAGCTGCCCGCCAAGTATGCTGCTCCGGAGACATCTGGATTAACGGCCGAGGTCAGCGAATCCCAGAAGGAGTTCACGTTCGAGCTGACGGACTGACTGATACCGAAGGCCAGCCGATTAAGCGGCGAATTCAGCCGTGGGGTCCGTCGTGAATACGTACACGGCGGTCGCCCACCTCGAATCACGAGCCGCCGCAAATTGGAGGTGACATGTCTCGCCAGTTTGGCCCGGCGGCTCGTACCACATTGGACATCGCGGCGTGCGTCCCTCTCGGGTCACGGCCAAAAAGGCATCCGTAGGCCGATGCTCTTGGCCCATCTTCTGCTGGTCTGTTATATTGCATTTCCAGGGGCCATTGCCGCTTGGTCCCCGCAGAAGCCGGTGGAGCATGGCGGAGCCTGGATCAGAAAGACGGATTGACGTGCGGAAATGACTCGCGAACCCATTTTGAAGCCGTCCGTTAGTACGGATGAGGATGAGCGGCTCCTCCGTCCACAACGGATGGAGGAAATGGTCGGTCAGCGCGATGTGTACGAACGATTGCAGATAGCGATTGACGCAGCCCTGAAACGAGACGAACCGCTGGGACATATCCTCTTTGACGGACCACCCGGGCTGGGCAAAACCACATTTGCTTTGTGTATTCCGCGGCATTTGGGGGTCAGCGTTCAGATCGCCAGTGGGGCCACGCTCAAGGCTCCTAAGGACTTGATCCCCTATCTGACGAATGCCGAAGAGCGATCCGTCCTTTTCATCGACGAGATTCACCGGATGCAGAAATCGGTGGAGGAATTTCTCTATCCGGCGATGGAGGACTTTCGGATCGACATCACCTTGGGGGAAGGCGTCAATGCGCGAACCCTCAACATCCGACTGAAGCCATTTACGTTAATTGGGGCAACTACGCGGTCAGGCCTTCTTTCGGCCCCACTGCGGGACCGTTTCCACATGCGGGAGCATCTCGATTTCTATACCGTAGATGAACTGGCTGAAATCGTGCGGCGGAACGCCCAAAAGCTGCAGATTAAGATCGATCCCAACGCCGCCGAGGAAATTGCTCGTCGCAGCCGCGGTACCCCGCGAATTGCCAACAACCGCCTGCGGTGGGTACGGGACTATGCCACAAGTCGGGCAAATGGGCGAATTACGCTGCAGGTTGCCGAAGACGCCCTGGCCATGCAAGGTGTCGATAAGCTAGGGCTAGACGTCCAGGACCGTAAGTATCTGGAAACCATCGCGCGCGTCTTTGGCGGTGGCCCGGTCGGAGTGGAAGCCGTTGCCCACACGATGAATCTCTCTCCGGACACACTTATCGACGAGGTGGAACCGTTCTTACTCCGATCGGAATTGGTTGTGCGAACACCTCGTGGGCGCAAACTTACGCCGAAGGCTTACGAACACTTAGGAATGAGTTATCCTACTCCGAACCAAGGCTATCTATTCTGAGACCTGGTCAGACGGCTTCGCCGGAGCGGCCTGCTCGGCTTCGGCAGGCAGGTCTTCGGTCGCCTCATACATCTGTAGCTCGTGATCGGAAATTGCGACCGTCGCGTCATTCGAGATGATCACGGAGTCCGATGTGGAAGTATTATCGGAGGTCGGACTCGATTCTGATGAACCGGTTGGTTCCTGACCGGCCGCGGCGCTCTTCTTTTTCTTCTTTTTCTTGGACTTGCTGACGATCTCGGGATGGACGCGCCGCAGTTGGCCGCAGGCCGCCTCAATCTCGGAACCCTTCCGGTAACGAATCGTGACCTGAATGCCCATCCGACTCAGGATATCGGCAAAACGGCCAACGTCGCGACGATCAGGAACCTCATAAGGGAGACCCTGGACCGGATTATACGGGATCAGGTTAACCAGGGCGTTTCGGCCCCGCAAAAGCTCGGCCAACTCCTGGGCATGTTCCGGACGATCGTTCACGTTGCGCAGCAAGACATACTCGTATGTCACACGCCGCCCAGTTTTGGCAAAGTAGTCATCGGCCGCCTGAAGGATGGCCTGAATCCCAATCCGACGATTGGCGGGAACCAGCCGATTGCGGAGTTCATCATTGGGCGCGTGCAACGAGACGGCCAGATGGTACTGTGGGTTTAACTCGGCAAGTCGTCGGATACCGTTGGGAAGCCCTACCGTCGAAATGGTGACGTGGCGTGCGCTAATCCCCAATCCGTCTTTGTGCGTTGCTCGATGCAAGGCGCCCAAGAGACGTCCCAGGTTCGCCAGGGGTTCGCCCATCCCCATCACCACGATATGGCTGAGTCGCTCTTCCGGCTGGAGCAAACACTTGAGTTGCAAAATCTGCTCGAGAATTTCCCCCGACGTCAAGTTCCGGACGACACCATCCAGGCCACTGGCGCAGAACGCGCACCCGACACCGCAACCAATCTGCGTGCTGATGCACACCGTGCGGTTTCCTTTGTCGTCGCGGAGCAAGACGCATTCAACGAATTCACCGTCCTGGGTTCGCAAGAGCAACTTCTCGGTGCCATCGGAGCCTTTGCGATGGCTCGCTACCTGCATACTGAAAATCTTGAACGACTTTTTCAGCTCTCGCCGGACAACCTTCGGAACGTCCGACATCTCGTCAAAGGAAATCTTGGGCGATTCGTAAACCCAGTGGAGAACTTGAGCAACCCGATAACCTGGTTGCCCCTTGCTCACAAACCAATCTCTGAACTGTTTCCAGGAATAATCGAGTAGGTGTTCCACGAGTAGCTACCTCCCGTCTTGACGACCGCGCTTCAGTTCGCCCATTTCCATTTATTCTTACCACTCATGATAAAATAACAAAGGCATCGTCAAGACTTTTCTCAGTGTACGAGGGATCAAATCTCTTTGGCATTCCTATAAATGGACGCATTCTCGCGCTTATGAAAGCTCCACATTGTGTTACTTGTGCGCACCCAGGTCATGCGGTATCTTAAACCAACGTGGGTGATTTGCGGGAACTATTACCAAAGTCATAATGCGCTTAGTTTAGTCAAACGGGTACCGCGTGACTAGGTTCCCGCTCGTTTTTTGTAACGATTCCAATTCCACAGGAGGGCCTTTCTATGTTTCGCAACATGCTGGCTTGGTGTTGGCGGTTATCTTTGGTACTGATCGTGTCAATCGGCGCAGAGGTGCTGGCCCAGGAGTCGGCAAATGAGTCGAAACACCCAGACTCATCCCAATGGCCGGAGCTTTTTGCCCGCGATCTCTCTAATGCCATCTTTCCTGCCGGCGTTTGGGCTTTTCAAGATGGTGTGCTGACGGCCACTGAGGACCAGTGCATTTGGACCAAGGATCAATACGCGAATTTCATCCTCGATCTTGAGTTCAAAAACAGCGAGGGGACGAACAGCGGCGTAATTGTGTATTGCAGCGATATCAAGAATTGGATTCCCAATTCGGTCGAGATTCAGATCGCCGACGATTTTGCCGAAAAGTGGGCCAAGGCCCCCGCGACCTGGCATTGCGGAGCTATCTTTGGCCATCTCGCCCCCAAGAAATCCGTGGTGAAAAAGCCGGGCGAATGGAACCGGATGACAATCACTTGCCGTGGGCCTATGATTCAGGTCGTCCTCAACGGCGAGTTGGTGACGGAAATGGACATGCGGAAGTGGACCTCCGCGAAGACAAATCCCGATGGAAGCGAGATTCCAGCCTGGTTAAGCCGCCCCAAGGCCGAGCTGCCCCAGAAGGGCCACATCGGTCTTCAAGGCAAACACGGCGATTCACCGATCTACTTCCGCAATGTGAGGATCAAGGTCCTCGAGTGATTGCGTGAGCCTTTGCCGCCTTGTGCGGTGAGTTAGGAGCCTATCCCAGAACCTCCCCTCTCCCGTTCGGCGGGAGAGGGGCCGGGGGTGAGGGCGGCACCAATCGCTGCCGCTTTCTCAATCGACTCCGACGGTCGCTTGCCCATACCCCAACTTCCTGCCAGAGGGAGAGCGAACTTTGGGATAGGCTTGTAAGGTCAAAATCGGGTTTTTCGAGAGCTTAGGGACGCAGATGCATGCGTCCCTTTCTTTTTTCTGGCCTTTTCTGGAGAAGCCGTTACACTAAATACGGAGGGGCTCTCGATCCTTATTGCCTTGGAAATATG
>Ga0209608_1002368_pt1 | contig 13468 bp, 9 predicted proteins | sample AD_UKC130_MetaG_FD_184428 | JGI IMG/M metagenome (GOLD analysis project Ga0209608, IMG submission 184428) | Active sludge microbial communities of municipal wastewater-treating anaerobic digesters from Canada - AD_UKC130_MetaG (SPAdes) (version 2) | ecosystem: Engineered > Bioreactor > Anaerobic... | reverse complement strand
ATTCTTGCGTATAATCTCTTTTTGTCATGAAACTTCCCCCTGATCTGAATGATAGCAGATAAAAGGATTTTCTCCAAATCTATTAGGGGGCTAAATAGATACTGTTTTCACATTCCTTTTACAAAGAGGCGTTAACAATTCTATTACGCTTGCACTTCCAGCACAAGCTTGATGCCATAGATGCATCATGTTGAAAAAGGTGCTTCCCCATTTAGGTTTTTTACTTCTTACCAACTTAAAAAGTTCAAATGATTCTTTTTTGATGAGTTGTGGAGGTATTGTCAGTATTATGGGTGTGTCGAAGTATAGAAAGGCCGCACCGCTTAACATATCTAGACTTGTTACTGGATCTGGAAAAACTATCAATACCTTCTCCATAGTGAATCCCCCTTTTCATAAAAGGTCAAGTAGGCTGCCAATGGCCATCTAAGGCTCCTCTTTTAGGGGGTGCGGACATTTTTTTGGACTTGGTGGGCCACCAAACCAAGACTTCTTCTGTAATCGATCGGACTCATTCCCCCCAACCGCATTTTAATCCGCTGCTCATTGTACCATTTGATGAAGCTGTCAAGTTCTTGAATAAACTCTTCCACAGACACTCCTTCCCAAGACACTCCGTAAAACATCTCGGTCTTAAGTGTGCCGAAGAACCCTTCGCATGCGGCATTGTCAGGTGTGCATCCCTTTTTCGACATGGATCGGATTAAGCCATAAGCATCTATTCGGTAGAGCCAGCCGGGCCACCGATAGTGGCTGCCTCTATCGGCGCGTATTTCGGTTAATCCGATCACTCAATTTCTTCAATGATTCTATCTCAGCGAGAAGTTTTTCCTTCTCACTGGACAGATCGTTTCCTCCTGTTCGTTGCATGGTTGGCCAACTCTCTTCGTCGAGAAGCTTTTTCTTCCATTTGCACAAGATACGCCTGCTGCCTTGGTTTACTTCAACATCAGCAGCGGCATCCCTGGCACATGATGAAATCAAAGCATCTTTGTTATGTTGTCCAGATAATTGTACCATAGAACCGCTGACCATGCTGACTTTTCGTTGCCCGGGGGCCAACTCGTCAATCCACTTGGTGAGCGCTGCTACAGAAGGATATCCCATGGCCCTGATTGTTCTTCTGAGGCTCCGCCCATGCTCGAGGTAGTAATCCACCACAGCTTTTTTCTCCTCAATTGAATACTTGGGCTTTCGCTCACATTTTCTGCGTAAATCGCCATTCGCTTGGCACTCTTTATACCATCGAGGCAGTACGCTTCGACTGGGATATCCCAATTCTCTGATGGTATCTGCGATACTGCGATCGTACTTAATGTACAACTGCACCGCTCTGACACGGTCTTCATATGAGTACACGGACATCCTCCTGTCATATTATTTTAAGTCCAGGATTTTGTCCGCACCCCCGATTGAAGCGTATTTGGTGATCGAATTGACCGAAATACGCGCATGTCTCTGAAAACACGCTCTATCTCTGACTGGAATTGTAACATAGACCCGAGGGTGTATTTGCAGAGACTGCAGCGCATTATGTTAAGCAGTTGAGGGCTGCATGGCAAAAGCCTAGCCCTCAACTGGATGAAACTCTTCCTCATCAAATCCTGCATCCCGATATCCCTTCAGGATTTGCTCCCTGTACTCCTCGCGGGCGCTGCGGTGTTCGCTTTTATACTCATCCGTCATGACATAAGCCATGGCCGACACTAGTTTTCCCGCGACATTGACGATGATATTGACTTTGCTATAGCAAGTCGGATAACCCTCACAGCGGTCCAATGCCCTCTCATGTTCACTTGTTATCTCCCAGACGAGGGCGGGAGTCCTCCGTCCCGGGTGTTTTTCAATATTGGCAAAGTGTGGCATGGTGAGGGCCCAGCCGTGGAGGTACGTGGGTCCTACCACCTTTGCCCCCGGGCAGCGCCTTTCCATCTGATCCCGATCCATGTTGCTGCCATAAGCGATGTATAAACGTTTGCTGAGTTTAAGCTGATCAGCTATTTCCTGCCAATGCAGCCTGTAATCCTCATTCCAAGACCCTTTTGTGTAATCGCCTCCCCGCAGCAGCCGTGTGCGATAATCATGCAGTATGTTGTGCACTTTGTTGTGAAACTCGGGATAAAGTTCCCATTCAGCTTCCAGAAACTGGCGAAGGCCTCCTTTGATAAAGACCCTCAATGCGGCGATCCGCCCTTGCTCCGCCTCATAACCATGGCCGACAAGACCGCATGCCAAGCTTGCCGCAAGCGCCCGAGCGAGGGCAGGGGCACGGTACCTTTTCCCACTGAGATACTCTTTCATCAGGATCGCAGCGCCACAGTAAGTCGGCACAGAGCAGAAATCCACCCGGGCATCACTTGGGATGCCGTCACCTTCCAGCAAGCGGAATGAACCATCGGCATCCTGAAAGCCAAGGAGTTCTTCCAGCGTGAGCGCTGTCTGCGGGCTGTTTTCCAGCAGCGACCTCATTGCCGCCACCATGCTGTTAAGCTCCTGAAAATCAGGCTTGTCTGCCTTTTGCCTTCGCAAAATCACCGGCCATACCTCCTTAATGCTGTTTCTAACACAAATATTAAGGTGGGTTCCAGTGAAAAACCATACAATGGAATTTCCGTTTTATTTATAATCCACTGAAGTCCAGTCTACCACCACATCGTCGTAGTTCAGGGAAAACTGCTTGCCCTGCTCGTTGCGAACAATCAGCTCGTTATCGCCGTGGATGTTAACAAGATAAAAATCCTCGCTGATTAGCTCACCATCCTTGCTGCGATAAGTGACATTTATGGAGCGGCCACTTTTTTCCCAGTAAACAAGCATTATGTTTGGATTCTTTCTGATTGCTTCCTCTTCGAGCAGATTGGATATCTCGGTTTTCTGGTATTTTCCTATCAGTTTGCCAGCAACCAAGCCTTCGGCATAGTCAGTCATCTGGCTGTACACCTGATGAAAGATATGCTTATAGATGTCGCCTCTAGGTTTGCGCATGGCCTCTTCCAAAAGTTTCAGCAAGGCATACAGCTCGCTGGAATTCAGAGCAAGAAAAATGGGATGAACGGTGGATATGTAGTGATGCAACTGATCTCCGGAGTGTTTTGACTCAACTTTGATCTTGACACCAAGAACTTCCCAGCCATCACGTAGAGCCTGAACATCATTACGAATAGTCCGCTCGTCTACCTCAAAATAATCAGCCAGTTCGCGGGTTCGCATCTTCCGGCCCTGCAGCAGTTTTAGCATTTCAATCCTCCGCAGGAAAGGATCAAGCTTTGGCATGTGAGTTCACCCTTTCGGTTATCTTGATTTCTGCCAGCTTGGGTTTGGCTGCCTCAACCGCTCTCTTCCGGCAGCATACCTGGAGGCAAATTATTGCGTCGGCAGTTTAAGACAAGGCTGTTTTAAAGCCACTTCAAGAATAGAAGTAAAAACTTAAAATCGAAGTCAACTTGAACTCACGCACATCATGCACATCCCGAGATACAAAGCAGCAAGTGATTGGATCCATGTTTTGGAAATGCTTTAGAAAGAAGTTATCTCATTGAAAGCCTTAATTGCAAAGCTGTCGGTCATACCGGAAATATAATCAACTATCGCCCTTTGGTAATCTTCTTTCCGTGCCAGGCTGTATATGGTGGGTTGGTTCGGTGACTGCCTCCTGCATCAGAATACTTCGCCAGCCATTCTATAAAATATCTGGCCAACGACGGGTAGGCATTCAACCCGCGCAGCCTTTTGCCCCTCCGAATACGATTATCTCGTTATACGCATCTACCTCAATCCCACATGCCGTTTCCAATATGAATACCGCCAAGCCACTGACTCCGGATGGGGTTTTTTCACCAATCCTCTTAGGTTCTTCACAGTAATCCCAAGTTCGTCTGCAGTGACTCCTGGTTTGAATACAATCTCTAAAGATTCTGGATCAAAAGCGAACAAGTAAGCGTTGAATGCTAACTGATGGTTTGCACAAAGAACTAATCCGTTCCTTGGATCATCACTACCCTTTTCTGATACTGGCCGCAAATGTGTAGCTTGGAGCATCTCACTTCGACTTACTGAACAAACAGCACATTTTGCACCGTAACGTTTAAAAACACTGAACCTGAACAAATCCGGGTTATTTGGCCACATATTTCTGGACACACGTTTCCTACCATGCTGAATCTCAAGTGTAAAAGGAAGTTCTTCCTCGTTAATCCTTCCATCTTGAGCAGCTAATTCGACCCAGTCCTTAGTTAGTGAAATAAGAAACATCTTGGAATCATCGCACCAGTCTTGCACCAATCCAATGAACACATCCCGCAATGCTGGGTTTCTAGTAGAATATGTGATCACAAAAAGTGGCATTCCAAGTTCAGCAGCGTTCTTAGTAGCCAATACTTCCTTTTCGTCATGGCCCGATCGCTTAGTGTCTGGATAGTGGTAAATAATGTGGGTGTCGGAGAAATCATCAGGATAATGGCGTCCTGTATGAAGCACACTCACCGTTACTCCGCTCTTACCTCCAACAATGGCTGAAGTGTTTTCTTTGTCATAATAAATGCCTTGTTGGCCACCATATACTCGAAGCTGACGTAATCTATCGGGTGGAATATTAGTCAGTTCTGGATATTCTTGCTCAAGCTCCTCATAGATCTGTTTTCTCCTATTCCATTCAGTTCTGACTAGATCGCACACAATACACACCCTCCTGCTTCGACAATAACCATCCCACACTAATTAGGTACATATATCTTCTTTAAAGGTAAGAGCGCCTTTGTTTCAACCAGTAAATCTTCATACCACTGTAGAACGAGCTGAACAAGCTCGGTGAGATCGATTGTCTTTACTCCATTGTGCTTCGCTACATTCATGGCATGTGAAGTAAATCCGCCCGTGGATACGAAAATACTGTTTGCATCAATCGGATTAGCCCCTAACAACTGTTGTACCTCGGGAGCACCGGTCGCTGCTCTTCTATGTTTTACCTGCACCTTAATTATGGGTTTCTCGAAACCAAAAGCATCTTTGTGAGCTAGGACATCTACTCCGCCATCGGGCCCCGGCGGACTCACTGTTGTTTGATATCCCATCGCTCGTAAAAGCCCGGCAACAAGCTCTTGCATTTGCCAAGGATCGAGTTTGTCGACAGCATCTTCCACCATGGCAGTTGCTTGGGCAATGAAATCTTCAGTGTTGTTACCGACTTCATCGTCGCTATCGTCAGTTTCTCCTGGAGGTTCTATCTTGCCAGTACCGTCAGAAAGGATTTTTTCAAACTCATGACCGCATTGATCTATACAAAAGACTGTCAGGGTCGAACCAAGAGTGTTCTTTGTTTTTTGGGTCAACAGATCCCTTGGTATCCGCTTCTCTTCCCATTTCACCTTTATTGTATTGGGATAGTAGTCTCCGATAACATTTGGGTCATAACGATGTTCTCTTACTACAGTACCTATAATATATTCCCTGCTATCCTTGGCATATGTTATAACTCGGTGGCCTTTCTTAATGTGATGAACAAATCGCCAAACTTGGCTCGCACCCACAATGCGTGACCGAGGTGGGCTATTTGAATAAATCCTGTGTGCTTCTTGTATTAAATGATCTCTATCACTAAATCTCGACGGATCTCCAAGTTCATGCCAACCAATCGATGCCACTTGCTTTTTAAGCCATTCGGGAATAAGTTCATTTGAGTCGCCAGCACGGACCATCCACCATGTCAAAAGATATCACTCCCTGATTATCATTCCGAGTATCCCGTTTGTCTCTCATCTATCAATAAAAAAGGTGATCAACTCGATTTTCTAATAGATAGGATTCGAAATCTGAATCAAGCACAGATCTGCTATGGCGGCTGACTACATTGTGATCGGTGTACATATACAGGTGATAACGTCCTTTAGGATGTTGTTGTGCCATGTCGTGGAATTCCTCGAATGTAAACATCCAGATCCTTTCACTAGACAAATCAACAAGAGCAATTATTTGAGCTGGCGAATCGTCCCGTAACCACCAATCCAATGCAAGCTTACCTTTGCCACCACCGGGCTTAGGTTCCGAACATGTTTTCACTTGAATCGTTATAGCTTCTTTTTTTCTTGGGGAATATGCCACTAAGTCTATTCCATAATCTGTAGTTAACTGAGATGATTCAATACCATTCAAGAGCAATCTATATTGAACCAATAGCTCGCCGCACTTGCCAATTTGTTGTTTGTTGACTTGGATGGTCATAACCTCCATCTTTTTAGCTTTTTACAATTCTCCTTGAAACACCAACTGTATTACTTCAATGGTATTTACAGCAGTTCACCACTAGTACTGATGATATTCTCCACTGCAATAATGATTTCACTGCGTGACTCTCTTACTCGTTTTTCTATGCGCTCCAAGTAATCATCTCCCAACGATTGTCGTAAATACTCTAGCTCTTTTCGAAAACGGATCAATCTATCTTTTGTCGCCTTTTTGTCCATTTCTGGCACTGTAAGGCGGCGTAATGTATACTTTGATAGAGTTTGGAATTCCCTTATATCCCTCAACAACGTCTGAATGAAAGGTAGATAGTCTTTCAATTCAGCAGCATGATTGGCTAGAGCGCTGTTCAGGTTACTGTCAGCCTTGGCTAGTAACGATTGTTCACTACGCGGTAGCAATAGTTGCTCGCGAAATGCCTTAATTCTTTCATACGCAGGCCAAAATCTTGGGGATAATGATTGGCGAGCTGTCTCTGGTTCACAACGAATGAGAGGCAGCGCTTCTTCAAATAGCAGCGGATGCACTTCAAGCTCTTCAATAGCTGTATCGGGTACAAAATGAACGAAAAGTTGAAGACCCTTTCGGCGAAAAACTAACAATTGATTATGGTCAGCTATCTTGGCTGTCTTCACCCTTGCAGGGAAATCTGCCAACCCACTCACTAGTTCCGGATATTTTTCCTTTATACTATGAAACTCTTTCCGGACGGTGGTTAACAAGCTTTCCTCCTCTTCTTCTTCTGGGTTTCTGTTGATCCGTCTAAAAAGCTCAGCAGGAGAAGGGATTTCCTCAGGAGCAAATATCTTTGCATCCTCCCCCAGGGTATTGTGAATCAAGAACATCTTTTCTGCGGCAATTTCGCGGCTTTTGACTACCTCTGCACCCTGCTCGGTTGGAAAGAAATTACAGATATACAACGTATGAAAGACTTTCCGACCAATTCGGTTAATGCGTCCAAGCCGTTGAATGACACGAGTCGGATTCCAGGGAATGTCGTAGTTGATCACTGCACCGGCCCGGTTGAGGTTTACACCTTCCGATAGTTTGTCGGTTGTAACGAGAATATCGAAATCATCCCCCTGCATTTCACGTAGATAACTTGCATCAAAATTGGAAAGCAGGTCCTCGAAAAACCGTTTACTATATGCATGTTCTGCAACTAACACACGTCCAGGAAAGGCTGCTTCCAATAATGGAGCAATATAATCAACGGTATCCCTATATTCGCTAAAGATCACCAATTTGCGAGTTGGTTCTGCTGCATCAGACCTAAGCTTTAATACCTTTCGAACTGCTTCGATAAGACATTTGCTCTTTGGATCATTAGTAACGAGTCCTAAGGCATCCACTTGCTTGGCTATTTCCTGAAGTAACTTTAGGTCAGATCGTATATCATCAAGAAATAGCTCTGGCTCGTCAAAATCATCGATAGTATAAACACGATCATGCCGGGGATTCGGGTCTTCCACTTGATCAAGTCGCTCAGCAAATAGCCTAAGCGCCTCTTCTATAGTTTCTTCATCTTCGTCCCATATCTTTTCGATAAGGCTCCTATCCAGAATATACCGTCCTGTCTTTTCAATAAAGCTTAAGACCATTGAATGAACGCGGATAAAATTACCAACACTTTGCGCAAAGGCACCAAACGAGCTCTCAAAACGCTTAACCAATAGCCTGCGCATAAAATCATATAGGTTGCGTTGCTGTTGAAAAGTAAAATTCCCCTCTTCATCGAGTTTTCCCAACGTTCGACGTTTTTCATAAGCATACGGTTGGTAAATGGCGCCGCGGAACACGCCTTCCTCTCCAAAATACTCATTTATTACTCGATCATAAAATGCCGACTGTGCAGGTGTTAATTCGTAGAATAACTCAATAGGATCAGCAACCTCAGACAATCCGGTAACTTCCTGACTGTAAAGTGGATCGCGTTTCAGATCAAGTCTGTTGCGACGAATCACGACAGGTTCTATTACCGCGCGGATTTGATCTGCAAGCCTCTTCACACGGCGCCTGGTTCTAGCAGGATCAATCGGAGTTGGCAACTCAAAAATCTCTGAATAATACCTTTCGGCTCGAGCCTGCCGCTCGCCTCCCGCATTGTGATAGCGAATAATGTAAGATAACCGGCGAAACTCACTGTTATAATGGGCGAAGCGGGCTGTTAACCTTTCATCGAGGGTCAATGTTGATTTACCCGGTGGTATGAATAGCTTCAACAAAGCAAAGATATCTGCCGGAGCATTGTTAAAAGGTGTTGCTGTCAGCAAAATCACATGTCTGTTGGCACATATCTGGCTTAATCGTTCATAAGCTTGAGTATCCTCATTGCGAAAGCGATGAGCCTCATCGACTATTATTGTATCGATATCGTCACCATATTGCGCAAGATATCTCTGGACTCCTTCTAGGTCACCTAGCGAATATACATCCCAATCATGAAGTCCGAAATCATTCAAATACTTGTACCAACCGGTTGACTCTCTTCGATCGCCAATGAGAGCAGGTGGACAAATAACCAGGCCTCGACCATTTCTTTCACGAGCTAGCCAACTGGCAATGACCGACTTGCCTAAGCCTACCACATCAGCTAAAATCACTCCACCATATTCCTCTAGAACGGTTAGTGCCTGCTGAACTGCATCTTCCTGATAGCGATAGATCTTATATCCACGTTCTTCCATTAAACGCTTCACCTGGGGTCGCAAGGCTTTCTGTTCCATTAAATCAAGATAGGTCTTGAGCACTAATGCATACGCTTCAAAGGGAGTGATCTCTGCAACCTGGGTTTGCCGACGGATAATCTTAACAATCTGTTCCCTGCGCGCAGCTGTTTCACTCAGGGGGATGGCTTTGGCCCATAATTCATCGAAATAGGCCTCCGCATCGTCCCAGCCGTAATCCCCAATTTCTACGTTAAACTCATGTTGTCCCAGAAGACCACTACGGGTGAAATTACTGGATCCAGTTATGAATCGACCAGGGGAGCTCATTAGTGTTTGTCCTGCTTCATCTAAACGGAAAAGATACAGCTTAGCATGATTCGGTTCAAAGGTCTTGCGCAATTGCAGTCGACCTTGCTCAAGAAGCTCCACAAAAAATGATACTTGCTCATAGAATTCCTGAGTATCCAAAGATTCATCGGTTAGGGCATTACGTAGGGAAACATAGAATCTTCCCACCAGTTCCTCTTGAGTAAGCTTATCGGCGTTAGGAACGGCGACTTCCAACACCCTGTCAAAATACCGATCGGTATCAAGCCCAATGAGTATCTTGAGAGTCAGATCATCTTGCTGTCTTAATGTATCATAAAGCTCTCTCCAACCCGAGAAGTAGAAAAACCCCACCAAGAATTTCAATTCTGTACTGTGTTTTAATAATGCGTTTATTCGACCCTTTAGGGTGCGCTGTGGGGCATTGGTGATGAAATTAGCCATCCTAGTCAACACTCCTTGCTCTGCTAATGCGATCCCAGACTAATTGACAAACTGTTCGGTAGACTTCCTTGCGTTCTTCTTCGCTGAGCCCTAGAACATCGAAAACGACATCGTCTATTGCCTTGCGGTAAGACACAGGATTAGGCTCTTGGGCGAAAATAGGAGTATCAGATTTAGGGTCAATGCCGCATTCTGCAAAAACAGTACCGATAGAGGCATTCAAGACGACATCATAAAGCTCTTCAACTGCGTCCTTGGGCATATGGCGAGGATCGATCGTAATCATCTTGGTTAAATCACTACCCTCGAGTTTAATGGGTCCACTACCACCGCCATAAGACCGTCCATACAACTCTTTAGTCAAGATTGAAAAGGTCGAGACAAGGATCAACGCCCCCGGATGCTCATAGCCATTAAGAAATTTGATTCCAAAGAAATTATTATCAAGTTCGACACCCAGATTGATGTGAACATTGTGTCGTTCCGCGTTTGTCCGAGCCCAGGCAACATATTCCTTATGGGAAGCACCGACATTCCACCATTGGCTGCGAGACCGTAAAGTGGAGCGATTGTGATATCGTCGCTCTTCGCCCCAGAGGATATATTCAAGAGCCTGGGTACCACACAACTCATCCTTACTCTTATTGAACACAAAGATATAAGTTTTCATGTCTTCTGGTTTAATTGCAATTTCATCGAGGTCTCGCGGACTAGTGATAGCTGGCTTCAGGAACTCCTTTTCCAGATCACCCTCCCAGCCAGCACCGTTTCGCACGCGCAGTGAACCAGGCTTGGAACCAGGCCCAAGTGGTTCCAAGTAGAAAAAGTCGTTCGCACCCGTTTTAATACCAAAGCGCACTTCAGCAATGTCACCTAAACGGACCAGCTTTCCCTTTCCCTTTTCTAAAATAGTGAAAAAAATCTCAGGTGCACGCAAGTATTTACCGCCCCATTTGTCACCTAAATACTTGCCTAATAGAAAGCTCCTTCTGGGTGAAATCGAGATGCCTTTAAAGCCAGATTCTGTCACATATGAAGGTGAGATTTCACTAACCAACTCGAGAGTAGGTTTCTTACAATCAATTTCTTCTCTAACCGCCACTTCTGAACTGTGATATAACAACTCTCCGACAGCCCTCGGGACGACGCGAAAATCATCAGTGGGCAGTGATTCCATGGCTTGTTCAATGGCAAGTAAACTATCGGACGCTATTACATCCTCGAATGGTTTCTTGAAAGCAACAAACCGAATCATATGACTTTCCTTGACTCCTCGGGGTGATCCGGCTACAGTTATGACAGTATTAACATCAGCCCGGGCAAAGCTCCTGCGAGCGTGATTATCAATTACAAAATAAAGGGGCGTTTGGTACAAGAAAAACTCTTGTAACCACGTACCAAAATCAACATCCAACCAGGAATTAGAACAAATGAAAACATGTACTCCATTCTTGTTGAGCAGCCGTAAAGAACGAATATAAAAATAGGTATACAGATCTGAACGTCCACTTGGTTTCCGTCCCGGTTTAAAATCAGATGTTTCCAGCTCCGATTTAGCAAAATGACTGGGGAAATCAATTAGCACCATCTCAGTTAAAGCGTCTTTATAGGTTGCGGGATCAAGATTACCATTCGGATCACTGATATGCTCTTGACGCACATACGGTGGATTACCGATGACGATATCGAAACCACCACGTTCAAAGAAAATTTCTGGAAATTCGATACTCCAAATGAATGGCCGCTCTTCTATCAGGTTGTTTTTCTGTTCATTGAGCTCCTCTAGTTCTCTTTGCAACCGTTCAATCACATGTGCGAAATCCAGCTTCTTTTGCTCTGGACCGATGTCTTCTACCGAAAATGGCAATGGCCCGCTTTCATGCCGTGGTCCTTGTAACATCCGTATTTTATTACTGCGCTCGATGATTTCTTCGTCCAGAATCGTCCTAAAGATGTCCAGTTTTTCGTGTTCGATAAGATGGCTATCTGTTTTTTTGTTGTAGAAGAATTCACTCTTCATACATTTCAGGCGAGTAATTCGGCGTTCCAGATCTTTCGACAGTTTAACATTCCCATGAACGGGGAATGTCTTACTACCTACACGCTGAACAAGTGAGTCACCTGTCCGCACTTTGAACGACAAGTTGGGTAGCAATGGCTCACTGGAATGTTTTTCGGTCTCAGGCATGTCCACAAATAAAGTTAGCCAAAGGCGTAATTGATTAATCCATACTGCCCAGCGTTGAACATCAACACCATAAAGCGAACGAGAAATAATTGCTTTTTTCCGCTCAAATGGCGTTGGAGCTTGGCTTTTTAAGTCTTGGGGAGTGTTTTCTCGAGTATACAAATCCTCCAATACCTGATCCAGTACTTGCAGCATACCAACCTCAAATGCACCAGATCCGGCTGCCGGATCACAGATCGTAACAGTCTCAAGACGCTCAACCAAGGTCCGGATCTCATCTGGAGAAAACTCGCTCTGATCCTCGGCGTTATCATGTATTTCTCCGGCCCGGGTTGTCTTGAAAAACAGATGGTAGAGTTTTTCTTTTGGTATGTCGGTGTTTTGCTCCAACCATTTTACCAAGGCCAGTCTGCACATCAGGTCAACCTCAACGCGTGGTGTATACACGGCACCCTGGTCTTTGTTTGTTATCCGTTCTAGGATAATCCCTAGAAACTCTGGGTTTAGGTCAAGCTCTTCATCATAGAGTTCGTTTTCTTCTACCGTAAAATTATACTGAAATAGGAAATCAAAGAACTCACAGATGGATTGATCCTTAATCCATAGTCCACAATCATCCACATTTTGTTTACGTTTGAACAGCTCTCCATTCAAGTAAGGTGCATTATGCAAGATTTCTTTCGTGCAATTGGAAAGAGGCGCCATATCGATTATCTCTTTGCTGCCAGGTGGAGAATTGAATGCTCCAAAAAAGAGAGGTTCTAACCACTCCTTGTATAATGTATCAGAACTACCCAATTGTTTATATTCATCCAAGAAGTCCTGCATGAATCTTGGATTATCTCCAAGCCAACCTTTCTTTTGAACAAAACCCAAAAAGATGATACGTATCGCAAATAGCAATGCAAAGTCTCGTTTCAGAACTTCATTGTTAGTACCTTGTACACCATTAGACAACCTATCGTAATGATCCTTGAATTCTCTGTAGAACTCATCAGAGACAGCTTCAATCGAAAACGTCTCCAGTATGCCTGATATATCCGTAAAACTAGCTTTTTGTATTTGTTGTATGAATGTCTTATTTGAAAGGCAAGGATCTACATAAAAAGTGTATCGCTTGAACGTACTGTACTCTCGCTTAGTGCCATGATATGCCACTGTAACTAGTGAAAACCTGAAACGACCAGAATCGTCATAGAAAGCAAAAATACCTGCATCATGAGCTTTGTATCTTAGAATTCTCTTCGCAAGTTCATATTGCTTGCGCTTGCCCGAACGTATGTTCAGTTCCCTTTTCGTATGAATTGTAGCAACAATCACGGATTGAGCGTTTCGGAATTCAATAAGACCTATTTGTTCTGCTTTATTAAACAGATCATCATCAACCACTGCTTCGAGAGAGTCTTGCACAGGCCGAAAACTAGGTGCTGCAACTCGCAATGCACTGCTCAATTTGTCAGATGCGAATCCTTTACACAAGCTTTCCCATAGGTTTAACATCTGATTCACCTCATCGTATCATCTATACGCGTTATATTTCAAAGTAATTCTTACGTTCAATGTAATATGAATCGTGATTATTTTATCATAACTTTAAGCTTGT
>Ga0209608_1002364_pt1 | contig 13500 bp, 16 predicted proteins | sample AD_UKC130_MetaG_FD_184428 | JGI IMG/M metagenome (GOLD analysis project Ga0209608, IMG submission 184428) | Active sludge microbial communities of municipal wastewater-treating anaerobic digesters from Canada - AD_UKC130_MetaG (SPAdes) (version 2) | ecosystem: Engineered > Bioreactor > Anaerobic... | reverse complement strand
CATACGGTCACCCCCATAAAAGTTTTCGTCACACTTTTATGGTAACCGTTTGGTTTGGTGTGGGTCAATTTCTGTCCGGCGCTATGGGTCAATTATACCCCGGCGGTGACACTTGCAAAATTTAAAAAAATTCTAAGGGATTTATAAAAGATTGTACATTGTATAGTGAACAATTTTTCAAAGAAATAAATAGGTTAAATATATATAATAAGAAGTAACTTATATGGTCGCAATTTATACAAATCAAACATAATTTGTTAAGCATTTGTTAAAATTTCCTATATTATTGTTAAAAATTTATATAATTTTTATAAAATACCTTGAATTGGATTAATGAGAAAAGTAAAATAATCACAAAAGTAAAATAGAATTGAAAAAATTAAATTTAAATTATTATTAATTTTTAATATGGTTGTAGGATACATAGAAATGAATTTAATTTCAAATTTTGAGCAAGTAACTTTATCGACTGATATAAAAGGCATTATGCCTTTTATATAAATTATTAAAGGGGAGGAGTATTTATATGAGTCTTTTAAAAAAGACTATGACTTTACTGCTTTGCTTGAGTATGGTACTGGCAACGGTGACTGGTTGTAGCAAGGAGAGAATTTCTACGGGTAATGAATCAGCGACAGAACAGACTACAACCACTGAAAAAGAAAATGATGAGAATAAGGACAGTGAAAAAAAGAGTCTTACAGGAGAAATCACCTACTGGCACTTCAACCCAGATGAAGGCCCAGCAATAGCGAGAGCCTTTGAAAAAGCTAACCCTGGAGTAAAAATAAAAGATGAAATCACAGCAGACACAAATGGGAACTATCAGACTAAGGTACAAGCAGCTTCCAGGTCTGGCAGTCTGCCTGATGTATATGCAGCAGAAAGTGCCTTTGTAAAACGTTTTGTTAATATGCCTGGTGGATATATGCCATTAAACGACTTTGAAGAAATTGATGAAGTTACCAGCCAGCTTGTCCCCTTTGTTTTAGGAATCGGTACAAATGAGCAAGGTCAATTGGTAGCTTTATCTCACCAGGCCACAGCTGGTGGTGTTGGTTATAAAAGACCAATCGCAAAACAATACTTAGGAACAGACGATCCTACACAAATTGAAGAAATGCTAAAACCAGAAAAAATGATTGAAACAGGACGAAAATTAAAAGAAGTCAGTGGTGGAAAAGCAATTTTGTGGGCAGGAATAGAGGAATTAGTTCCTATTTACCTTGGTGCTCGTGAACATGCATGGGTTGAAGACGGTAAATTTGTGATTGACGAAAAAGTGTATGAACTAGTTGATATAGCAGCACAATTAAGGAAAGAAGGGCTCGAAGGCGGACTGACACGATGGGAAGAAGCATGGGCAAATTCCATTCAAGATGATACACACATGTGTTATGCAGTACCCACATGGGGAATCAACTGGATTATCGACTGTCGTGAATCAGCAGACGTAATGGTAATGACAACAGACGATCATCCAGAACCAGGAACAGGTGGAAGATGGGCAATCTGCACACCAATGCCATATAATGAAGGTGGTACATGGTTTGGAATCTCTCAAAACACAAAGAACCCAGAACTTGCATGGGAATTCATTAAATTCATAGCAAGTCCGGAATATCAAGAAAGTTTAGCCCAAGCTGGGGATTTTGTAAGTAATAAAAACATTATTGAAAAATACAAAGCAGATGACAGTTTTATTAACAAAGTAATAAATCAGAACATTTATCAAGTATATAGCAAAGTATCTGATCAAATTAATGGTAACGTTATTACGCAATATGATGATACTATCAGAATGGCATTACTTGACTGCCTGAATTCATATCTTGCTGGAGAAATCAGTGAAGAAGAAATGTGGAAACAATTCAAAGAAAGATTGCAATCTGAATTACAAGGAGAAAATATTGTATTTGAATGATTATCATCAGTAAAACCATGCTATCTTTTTAACAATAAATATTATGCCTTATTAGCAAATGCTAATAAGGCATAATTTTTTATAAAATATTGAACTTTATTATAAAAATTTGTTAATATTATGATGATATTTGTGTATTTGGATTGAATCAGATGGTGTATAATATAAATATATGTGTATTGGAGGGGGAAATAAAATGAGTCTGGTAAAAGAATACAGGTGTCCTAATTGCGGTGCCGGAGTTCAATTTGAGCCTATTTTACAGAATTGGCGTTGTAGCTTCTGTAATAGTGAATTTGATAAAAGCCAGCTTACAATGCCGCTTGAAGAGAGCCAGGAAGAGTCAGAGAAAGTAGCAGAAAATTTAAATGTTTATTCCTGTCCCAGCTGCGGTGCTCAGTTGATTGCAGATGAAACGACTTCTGCAACTTTTTGTTTATATTGCAGGAGCCATAACATTATTAAAGACAGATTTTCAGGCAAATTTAAACCAGATCAGCTTGTACCTTTTAGAATTACTAAGGAGCAGGCTAAAGATATTTATACAAAGTGGATTAAGAAAAAAATATTTGCGCCCAGCATTTTTAAAAATAAGGAAGAAATTGATAAAATTACAGGCGTTTATATCCCCTATTGGTTATTTGACTGCAATGCCCAGGGATATATTGAAGGAACAGCTACAAGAGTGAGAACATGGACGTCAGGAGATTATCGCTATACGAATACAAAATATTACAGGATTGTGAGATCCGGAAGCTCAAGATATTCCAGAGTGCCTGTTGATGGTTCAAAGAAATTAGATGATAATTTAATGTATATGATAGAGCCTTATGATTATGCGCATATGAAAGATTTTTCAATGGAATACTTATCGGGCTTTTTGGCTGAAAAATATGATGTCGATGCTGGTGAAGCAGAGAAAGGCATGAGACAGAAAGTAGAAAAATATCTTGAAAACCGATTAAAGGAAACAGTTATTGGTTATTCTTCTTTTAATGTCACTCAAAAATCCATTGATGTACATGATACGTCTTGTAAGTACGCTATGATGCCAGTTTATTTAATTAATAATACATATAAGGATAAAGACCATCTTTTTATTATTAACGGTCAAACAGGAAAGATTTCTGGAGAAACGCCATTAAGTTTAGTAAATCAAATTGCCTTTGGCTTGGGATTAATGCTTATTATTTGGCTGTTAATTGGATTTGGGGGTGCTTTATTTGTTTAAAAAATTAGGGATAATTATCTTTAGTTTTATTTTGATTTTTCTTTCTTCCAGTCAAGTCCTTTATGCTTATGAAAGCAACAACGTAATAGATCATCTGAATTTCCTTACTGAAGAGGAAGTTGAAGAATTACAGGATTTAATTGATGAGGTAAAAGAAGATTATCGTTTAGAATTGGTTATTGTTATAACAGATGATACCCAAGGGAAGTCATCCAGAGATTTTGCAGATGATTACTATGATTATAATGGTTATGGGGTAGGCAGTGATAAATCAGGACTTTTGATGCTTATTAATATGGATAAACGAGAGGTGTGGATATCCACAACAGGTAAGGCAATCGATATCTTTACGGATGCTAAAATTGACAAAATGCTTGATATGATAAAGCCTTTTCTTTCTGACGGAGATTATTATACAGCCTCGAAAACTTTCATTGACTATACAAGAATGTACAGTAGAAATGATTCTTCCTCTGGATATAGCAGTTCTGGCTCTACGGTTATTAAAGATAATTCATATATGCATAGGGTGCGATCATATTTATCTTCACCTATGACTCTTCTTATTGCCTTTGTTATAGCTTTAGTAGTAACCCTTGTTATAAGGTTTTCAAGTAAAGGTTCTGTTACAGTAGACAGTCGAACTTATGAAGAGACTGGAGCTTTTAGGTTAAATATAAATCAGGATATCTTTTTAAGAGAAATAACGACAAAAGAACGCATTCGTTCAGATACGCATTCAGGCGGAGGAAGCAGCACCCATATTGGAAGTAGCGGAAGAAGCCATGGTGGCGGTGGAAGAAGTTTTTAATTTAGTTAAGACGGTGAAGGCAATGACTTTAAAAGAGAATTTGTATAGAAGATATTCCAGCTATTTAAAAGAAAAATATGGTGAAAAAGTATACAAGCTGCCCGTTAATTTGCCCGTTAGTTGTCCCAACAGGGATGGTGTCTTAGGCTATGGGGGCTGTACTTTTTGCGGAGCAGAAGGTACGGGTTTTGAAAGTTTATCCAATACCATTTCTGTCGCTGAACAAATTAAGGAAAATATGGATTATATCAGTAAAAAATATAAAGCAAAAAAATTCATTGCTTACTTTCAAAATTTCAGTAATACTTATATGCCTGTAAAAGACTTTGAAAGGCTTGTAAAAGAAGCCATCACAGATGGTGTTGTTCAAATTGCTATATCGACAAGACCTGATTGCATTAGAAAGGAATATTTAGAGATTTTAAAAAGCATACAGGAGCATGATAAAATTGATATATCTATTGAGTTAGGTCTTCAATCTGTGAATTATCATACACTTTTAAAGATTAACCGAGGACATACTTTAGGGGAATTCATAGATGCTGTTCTTAAAATTAAAAATTATCCTTTTGAAATATGTACACATTTAATTTTGAATTTGCCATGGGATAATGAAACAGATGTGATTGAAAATGCAAAAATCTTGTCTGCTCTTTCTATACAGCAGGTAAAACTTCATTCTTTATATATCGTTGATCATACGCTTATGGGAATGCAATATAAGAATAAAGAATTTGATATGATAAGCCTGGAAGAATACAAAAAAAGAGTGATCCTGTTTCTTGAATATCTTTCTCCTGAGATTGTCATACAGAGATTAATTGGAAGAGCACCAAAGGAAAATACTTTGTTTGTGAACTGGAATACAAGTTGGTGGAAGATCAGGGATGAGATAGAAGAAGAAATGAGAAAAGAGGGAAAATACCAGGGGAGATTATTTAATTATTTAGATGGTAAGGGGTTAAAAAATTTTTTTGAATAAGCATAACTAAAAAGGAGAGACATTACTATGTCCATCTTTGCCATAGGTGATTTGCATTTGAGTGGGGCAGTGGATAAACCCATGGATAAGTTTGGAGAAAATTGGATAAACCATGCAGAAAAAATAAAGAACAATTGGTTTAAGCTGGTTAGAAATCAGGATACAGTTCTTATACCCGGGGATATTTCCTGGGCAATGAATATGGAAGAAGCTATGATTGATTTAGATTTTATACATCAACTGCCCGGCCGAAAAATATTTGTTAAAGGAAATCATGATTATTGGTGGAAATCAATTCGAAAATTAAACAGCTTATACGAAGATATGTTTTTTATCCAAAATAATTTTATAGAGATAGAAGATTTTGCCATTTGTGGTAGCAGGGGATGGCTTTGCCCTAATGACAGTGAATATACGGAACATGACAAAAAAATATACAATAGAGAAGTAAAACGTCTGGAGCTTTCATTAAAAGAAGCACAAAAGGCTAAAAGCAGCAGAAAAATAGTCATGATGCATTATCCTCCTACTAATGATAAGTTGGAGGATTCTGCTTTTACGGCATTGTTTGAAAAATATCAGGTAGAAAAGGTGATTTATGGTCACTTGCATGGAGATAAAAACAAAGCAGGTTTAATGGGCAATTTTAACGGAGTAGAATATTGTCTGGTTTCTTGTGATTATATTGATTTTAAACCTGTTCTTATTGTATAAAGTCCCTTATTAGGGGACTTTATTTATTATTCGTATTCTTCAACAGCTTTTAGAATTTTTTCTATTAAATCATCTTTATCATAACTTTTAGGTTCATTTTCAATAATGAGTTCTTCAAATTCTTCTGTTTCAGTATTATATGTGCCTTCAAAAGAACTGCTGAATTCTTCTTCAAATATAATTTCGCCTTCAATTAACCAGGATTCTTCTGATTTGTCTACAGTAATAATATTGATTTCGGTAATGGACATGGTAGTTGCCATAAGATACCTCCTTTTTGAAAAAGTAAATGATATTAATTTAGTTTTTTAACTTTATTTATTTTTAAAATTGGTGTATAATTATAGTATTCAAAGAATTATTTATCTATTTAATTTTTATGCGCATAAGGATTATTGATATTAATACTATATGAATATATCAATGTTTTATGTAATTTTAATAAAAACATACATGGAAAGTTTAATTAATAAATTATAATGAATAATTTTAATTAATGAATTTAATTATGTTGAATATATCAGACAATTATTATAAAATGAACATATGGGCGGAATCTTGACATTAAGTGTTTATTAATATATCTTATGTTAAGGAGCGTGAAAGCGTGGAAACTACTGAAAAACGAAGGTTTTTACGTTTTATAAATGAATCAGATATAAAAATAAAAATAGGGGATAATACTTTTGTATATGCTATGCAGGATCTTTCTGCAGGCGGGTTTAGAATTGATTATGTTGAAGGTTTTACTGTAGGGCAAATTGTAGATGTTGTTATTGATTTTGAATGCGGTCAGTTTGTTACTCAGACAAAAGTGATATGGCAAGATAAAGAAAACGGTATAGGATTTGAATTTGTAGATACTGAACTGTTTTCTTAGGAGTTTTTCTAAAGCGTGTCTTTGCACACGCTTTTTACAATTTATAAAAAGAATTGGGTATAATATTTTAAAAGAACAAAGGAGCAAGGCATAATGGATCTACCTAAAGCGTTTGAAGATAAAATGAAAATCCTTCTTAAGGATGAATTTATTGAGTTTATTAAAACTTTTGAAGAAGAAAGATTTTATGGTCTCAGGGTTAATTCATTAAAAATTAGTCCTGAAGAATTTAAAAATAAAATGCCTTTAAATCTATCTCCAATTCCCTGGTGCAAAGAGGGTTTTTATTTTGGTAAAGATGATAAGCCTGCAAAACATCCGTATTATCATGCTGGCTTATATTATATACAAGAACCTAGTGCTATGGCTGCAGCAGAAATGTTAAATGTAAAACCAGGAGATAAGGTTTTAGACTTATGTGCAGCCCCTGGAGGAAAAAGCACTCAATTGGGGGCAAAATTAGAAGGCAAAGGAGTATTGTTTTCTAATGATATCAGTGCTTCAAGATGTAAAGCGCTTTTAAAAAATATTGAAATGGCAGGGATTAAAAATGTAGTCATTACCAATGAAAGCCCAGAGAAATTGTCAAAGTATTTAGAAGGATATTTTGATAAAATTTTAGTCGATGCACCTTGTTCTGGAGAAGGGATGTTCAGAAAAGAACCTGAAACCATAAAAAGCTGGAAAGCAGAAAGGACTGAGTTTTTTGCTGATTTACAAAAAAATATCCTTAATTATGCCGCTAAAATGTTGAAACCTGGTGGTTATATTCTATATTCTACCTGTACTTTTGCGCCTGAAGAAAATGAGGGTACGATAGAAGCATTTCTGGTAAATAATCCCGATTTTGAAATTATACCAATAGACCATAACTATAATTTTGCTAAAGGAATGCCTCACTGGATTGGGGCCAGGAGGGAAATAGAAGGTACGGCAAGGTTATGGCCTCATAAATTAATGGGAGAAGGCCATTTTTTAGCATTACTTTATAAAAAAGACGGTAAAAGTTTTAAAATGGACAAAGAGGATAAAAAAATTAAAACAAATAAGGGAGATTTAACAGACTTTTATAAATTTATTGACGTAAATATAAAAGGCGGGATAGTAGAAAATTTTGAAATCCATGGAGATGCTATTTATTTATTACCAGACCAAATTCCGGATTTAAAAGGTTTAAGGGTAGTCAGGTCTGGTTGGCTTCTCGGATTTTTAAAGAAAAATCGTTTTGAACCTTCACAGGCCATGGCCATGGGTCTTCAAAAAAATCAAGTGGTTAATTTCATTGATTTATCTTTAGAAGATCCTAATGTTATTCGCTATTTAAAAGGGGAAACCCTTCCTATTGATGGAAAAGAAGGCTGGAATCTGGTGTGTGTGGATGGTTATCCTTTAGGATGGGGCAAGATACAAAATAATAAAATGAAAAATAAGTATTTTGCTGGTTGGAGATGGATGTAATAGTTGAATTCTAATAAGTAATATTATAGAATATATTTAATATTTAACTGTTTTTAGGAGGTTAAAGATGGCGATTTTTAAAAGAATTTCAAAAGTAGTCCAGGCAAATATGAATGCTTCTGGTTTAAAAAATAACGATAAAGAATTAGAAAAGTTTTTTAAAGAAATTGAGGATGAAATAGGAAAAATAAAAGCTGAAAAGGCAAAAGCAGAGACTGAAAAGGCACGTGCCAAAAGAGAACTGGATGAATGTAACAGTGAAATTAAAAAATTGGATAAATATATAGAAAAAGCAAAGGAAGCTCAGGAGGATGAGACCCCTTTTCTGCAGAAGAAAGAAACTTTAGAAAGTAAAGCCATTGAATTGGAAAGAAAATATGAAGAAATTTTGACTAAAGAATTGAAGATGAGACAGACCCATGACGCTTTACTGGCTCAAATTGAGGATTTAAAGGCCAGAAAAGAAGCCATCGATATTAAATTAGAAAAAGTCAAACTCCAAAATAAAATAAATGATATAAATTCTGGCTCCTTTGCAAGTCTTGAAGAAAAAGTTAACCGTGCATTGGATGAAGCAGAGGCAGTGGCGGAATTAAATGAGTTTGAGAGAGAAAATATTTTTTAAGGGGGAAAGGGAAATGGGTCTTTTTCGAAGAGAATTACTTAATGTGATTGAATGGAATGAAACAAGGGATGATGTTTTATTTTGGAAATGGAATAATAGCGAAATTAAAAAAGGCAGCCGCTTAATTATTCGACCTGGACAAGATGCTATCTTTCTTTATAATGGAAAAATTGAAGGTGTATTCAAAGAAGAAGGTAATTATGAAATAGAAACGCAAATAATTCCTTTCTTAAGCACTTTAAAAGGTTTTAAATTTGGTTTTAACAGTGGTCTCAGGGCAGAAGTCTTATTTGTAAATACAAAAGAATTTTTAGTAAGATGGGGTACAAAAAATCCAATTAACATTTCGGCACAAAATATGCCGGGAGGAATTCCAATCAGGGCTTTTGGTACTTTTAGTGTAAAAATTGATGATTATATCAGCCTTATTGATAAAATTGCAGGCGTTAAAAAGACTTTTACTATCAGCGATATAGAAGAGCGTACTTTAAGCCTTTTAGACCAATTGCTAATGAAATGGATTGTTAAAGAAGGCAAAAACATGTTTAATCTTCAAGTCAATGCTTATGAAATTGCTAAAGGCATTAAGGAAGATTTAGATATGGAATTGCTTAAGATTGGTTTAACGGTGACGGACCTAAAGATTTCCAGCTTTAATTATCCTGAGCAAATTCAAAAGATGATAGAAAAGAATGCTTCTTATGAAATGGTCGGAGATATAGGTCGGTATCAACAAATTGGTATAATGAATTCTTTAGAAAAAAATCCCGGGGGCAATATGTCCAGTATGCTTCAGGCTGGAGTAGGTTTGGCAATGGGGGCTGAAATGCTTAATAATATTAAAAAATCAACAACTAGCAATAATCCTTCAGTCACACCAGCTTCTTCTGCTTCTGTAACTTTAATTTGTAAAAAATGTTCCCAGCCACTTACATCAGATATGAAATTCTGCAGTAACTGTGGAGAAAAAGTGGAAAACTTTTCTGCAGGAGGAAGTAAATTTTGTTCTCAATGTGGTTCAAAATTAGATGCCAATGCTAAGTTTTGTAGTGCATGTGGTGCAAAATTATAAATTTCAGATCAGAATAATTCGTCAGCTTACAATAGAATAACCCTGTTCATTCAGGGTTATTTTTATTTATGATGGTGCAATAGCAGTTCACTTTGATGGATATATTTTTGATAAGCTTAACATATTATTACAATGATAAGGGAAAGGCACGGTAATTCCTCATAGCCGACTTGAAGCTTTGTTGAGTTCTATAATATAATATAAATTATATTGACAAGTGTTATCAAATGATTAATAGATATGTATCTTTTAATTTTAACTATAAAGAAAGGAAGTGATGTCTATTGAACTTACTAAAAGAAAAATTCAGGGATGTAATTATGTCTGTATTACCGGTTTCACTCATTGTTATCCTGTTAAACTTTACGATTGCACCGATAGGCAGTTATTTATTATGGAAATTTATTATTGGAAGTGTATTCATTATTATGGGTTTAACAATCTTTTTATTTGGTGTTGAATTAGGCATTCAACCGATAGGTTCCCTGATGGGAGAAACGATTACAAAAAGTAAAAAAATCTGGATAGTTATTTTGTTTGGTTTTATTCTGGGCTTTTTTATTAATATTGCTGAACCAGATCTTCAAGTTTTAGCTCGGCAAGTAAGCAATATTACTTCAGGCGTCTTGTCTCAGATCAGTTTAGTTGTTGTTGTATCTGTTGGAATAGGTATAATGGTGGCTTTGGGTCTTTTGAGAATTGTTTTTAGTATTCCTATTAATAAATTGTTAACCGTATTGTATGGAATTATTTTACTCTTAGCTGTATTCTCATCAGAATCTTTCCATGGTATTGCGTTTGATTCAGGTGGCGCTACCACTGGTTCTATGACGGTTCCTTTTATTCTTGCCTTAGGTCTTGGAGTTGCTTCATTTAAAGGTGGAACTGAGGCTGAAGAAGATAGCTTTGGTCTGGTTGGTATTGCATCGACTGGTCCGATGATAGCTGTTTTTACAATGAGTATCCTTTCTTCTATTGAAAAACTGACTGGTGTTTCGTCAATTCAAGTTGGAGAAGAAAGAGGGATTCTCTCTTCTTATATTCATGAAATTCCTATCGTTACTTATGAAGTATTAATGGCGTTGCTTCCTTTTTTAATATTATTTATTCTGTTTAATCATCTCAGTTTTAAATTGAAAAGGAGACAATTGCGGAAAATCTTCCTGGGTTTACTCTATACTTTTGTAGGTTTTATTCTTTTTTTTGGTAGGCGTCAATGCAGGTTTTATGGAAGCAGGCAGAGCTATTGGACAAACTATTGCTTTGATAGGAAAAGACTGGCTTGTCATCTTAACTGGTTTTATTTTAGGACTTACGGTTATTTTAGCTGAGCCGGCAGTATATGTGTTAAACGAACAAATTGAAGATGTTACAAGCGGGCATATCAGGAAAAGTCTGATTTTATTTTCCCTTGCTGTTGGTGTAGCTGTTGCAGTAGCTTTATCTATGATCAGGATATTAAATCCATCTGTCCATTTATGGCATTTCCTTTTGCCAGGGTATCTTTTAGCTATTCTACTTACATATTTTACACCCAAATTGTTTGTTGGGATAGCCTTTGATTCGGGGGGTGTCGCTTCAGGCCCAATGACAGCAACTTTCATCCTGGCTTTTTCTCAGGGAGTAGCAGGAGCAATTCCGGGAGCGGATGTTTTATTAGATGGTTTTGGTGTGATTTCAATGGTAGCATTAACCCCTTTGATAGCCATTCAAATTTTAGGAATACTATTTGAAAGAAAAGCAGCAAAAAGGAGTTGAGATAAGTGCAAACCGATGTGGTTAATTATAGATTTATTCTGACTATGGTCGTAGCCAATCATGGGGATGGCAGTAAAGTATTATCAGAGGCAAAAAAGATTGGCATACCAGGAGGGACGATTTTTTTCGGAAAAGGAACGGTTCATAATCATTTATTAGAAATGCTGGGCATTGATGAAGAAAAAAAGGAAATTGTCATTTTAGCTTCAGAGGCAGCCTATGAAGACGAACTGCATGAAAGATTAAATAATAAGTTTAATATGCATAAGCCTGGAAAAGGGATTATGGTTTCTTTGCCTATTAATAAATTATTGTATACCCATAACTGTGTTGAAGAGGATAGTAATAGGGACTTGGAAACAGGAGGTAAGAAAGAAATGGAATATCAAGCGATTTTTATCATAGTTGACAGGGGTCTTGGCCATGAGGTTGTTGATGTAGCTACGGAAGCGGGAGCTAAAGGAGCTACGATTATTAATGCCAGGGGGTCTGGTATTCATGAAAAAGAAATGTTTTTTTCCATTAATATCGAACCAGAAAAAGAAATTGTTATGATTATTATAAAAAAAGAACTGACCGACGCTATTATTAATGCTGTAAAAGAAAAAATGAAAATCGACGAACCTGGCAGAGGGATTATTTTTGTTATGGACGTTTCAAAAGCTTCAGGATTAAGGGATTAGAAAGATAAATTAAGATAATTTTATTATTTTAAAAGTTTTTAATGGTTAATAGATAGGGTGTTCGTATGAAAAAACTTGACCGATCTTTTTATGAAAGAGATACATTAGTTGTAGCCCAGGAATTGTTGGGTAAGTATATCGTTCATAAAATAAAGGGTAAGGAATTAATTGCCAGGATTGTGGAAACAGAAGCCTACAAAGGCCCTGTTGATAAGGCAGCCCATAGCTATCAAAATCGGAGAACGCCAAGAACAGAAGTGATGTTTGGTCCTCCGGGTCATGCTTATGTATATTTGATTTATGGGATGTATTTATGTATGAATATTGTAACAGAAGAAGAGGGTATGCCGTGTGCTGTATTATTAAGAGCTGCAGAACCTGTTGAAGGCCTGGACGAGATGGCACAGTTAAGATTTAATAAAACATACAAACAATTAACCAGATCACAAAAGATAAATCTGACTAATGGTCCGGGTAAGCTGGCTATGGCACTCAATATTACCCGTGAGGACAATGGATTAGACCTTTGTGCTGAAAAGATGTTTATATGTGAAAGTGATTCAGATTCCAATTTTTTTATTGGAAGAGGTAAAAGAATAAATATTGATTATGCAGAGGAAGCGGCAGATTACTTATGGAGATTTTATATTAAAGATAATCCTTATATATCCAAAGTAAAAGAATAGAGAAGATATTATCTTCTCTATTCTTTTTTAATCCTTTTTTATTGATTATTTTTTGATTTTTTTACTAAAATAATAGCAGCAATTGCAGAAAGTATTAACAAAACGGCTACAAAAATGTCCGTTGCAGACATCCTTTCACCCCCCTCTTATTTCTTATAAAAAATAAGAAAGGTGAAAAATTATTTATGGATACTCCCTTCAAAATAATTAGAAAACAGTTCAAATAATATTTTTCTTTTATCTAATAAAATTTGATTTTTTCGCTGGTACTTATACAGATATTGACAACCATATATAAAAATAACTATTATGTTTGCCGAATATAAAATTAAATGGAATACTTTTCTCTCATTGTTATTCTTAAAATCAGTAAAAGACAGTATAGAATCTGTAATAGATGTATAGCATAATAAAACGGAATGATTTGAAGAAGAATAATGATATTCTTCATTCAAAGCAGTTTGCACAGACCAATTTAGGATAGTTATTAATGATAAAAGTACCACGATTTTTTTTATAAAGATTTTTTCTTTCAAATCCTATCATACCTTTTTTATAATGGATTTATATTTAAATTATACAACGGAATTGTTTAGTTTTGTAGATTAATAAATTATTAAGTGTATAATTTAATATACTAAGGAAGTAATATTAATATTATAAGGAGGGTTTAATA
>Ga0209608_1002360_pt1 | contig 13512 bp, 9 predicted proteins | sample AD_UKC130_MetaG_FD_184428 | JGI IMG/M metagenome (GOLD analysis project Ga0209608, IMG submission 184428) | Active sludge microbial communities of municipal wastewater-treating anaerobic digesters from Canada - AD_UKC130_MetaG (SPAdes) (version 2) | ecosystem: Engineered > Bioreactor > Anaerobic... | reverse complement strand
TATCCGGGTTACCTTCTCCCGGATCTGGCGGGGGTTAAGCCTGTGGAACAAGCTCAAGCTGCTTTTTTCCATCGTGGTCAGCATCTTTAGCGATGAGACCATTACCGAGGAGGAACTGGAAAAATTAAAGTCCCAGGACATACTGGATGCCGTGCTCAGCGAGTTTACTTCCGCTTTCCCCCAGCTAAGAGTTCCCTTGCTGGATGAGCGGGACCAGTATCTCGCCCAGAAGATAAAGGAGGCTCCGGGCCGGAAAATTGTGGCGGTCCTGGGGGCCGCCCATGTCGCCGGGGTGAAAAAAGAGATCAATAGAGAACACGACCTCTCTGCTTTATCCAGCGTGCCCCCCGGCTCCAGGCTGACCAAAGCTATTCTCTGGCTAATCCCGCTGCTGATTATCGGCATTATCGTCTATACTTTTCTTTCCAACCCTTCCGCGGGGATTTACCAGGTCTTAAGCTGGGTTCTCTGGAACGGTTCTATCGCCGCTATCGGCGCCGCCCTGGCTTTCGCCCATCCCCTGGCCATCGCCACCGCCTTTGTAGTCTCCCCCATAAGTTCCCTGAACCCCTTGCTTGCCGCCGGGTGGTTTGCCGGCCTGGTCCAAGTTTTCATGTGCCGCCCCAGCGTCGAAGCCTTTGAAAACCTGGCCGAGGATGTGATGTCCCTGAAAGGCTTCTGGACCAACAAAGTGACGCGGGTTCTGCTGGTAATTGCCTTAACCAATATCGGCAGCACCGCCGGGGCCTTTTTGGGGGGAGCCGATGTCCTCCGGGTGTTTTTGGAGAACCTGTAAACCTCCCGGCAGCCTTAAAAAGATCTGGTCCGGCAGCTTCAGGGGATCTATCCCGATAGCCTTACTTTAAAAGATCATTCCTCCGGCAGCTTTAGGCGTTCCCATATCGATCCTATATCCCTGTATCGGACCAGGCGGGAGCGCCGGCTTCAGGCTTTAAAAGGGCCGGCCCGTTAGCCCGTTGATGCGAAACGCCGTGATGGAAAGCTTTGGCCCCAGAGTGCCGCCGCCTTTAAAATATGCCTGCCCCATGATGGGGACAGAAAAATAGGAGAAACCGGAAAGATCCGGGAAAAGAAGCGGTAATGGAGCAAGTAAGATAGGAGAAAGAGGAAAGTTCCGGGGGATAGTTCCGGGGGAAGAAACCGGGAAAAACGGGGGCGGGGGGATAAAAACCCCCGCCCCTGCTTCTTGCTTCTCTCTCCCGGCCGCCGAGCGGATCTTGCCGGCTCGGGCTTTTAGCTGTAAGCGGAGAAGCCTTTGCCCAGAATGGAGTAGCCCGAAATCAGCTTCATCATCTCGGTGGTCCCGTCGGGAATGGTCATCATCCGCGCATCCCGGAAGTACCTTTCCAGCGGCATCTCTTCGGAGATGCCCAGGCCGCCGTGAATCTGGATCGCCAAAGTGGTTACCCTCTGGGCCACTTCGCCCCCGTACGCCTTGGCCATGGCCGAATACAGCCTGGCTTCGGGGTTCCCCTGGACGATCAGGTCCATGGCCTTGTAGCCCAGCAGGCGGGCTGTTTCGATGGAGACTCTCATTTCATAGAGCATTTCCTGGATCAGCTGGAACTTGCCGATGGGCTTGCCGAACTGGACCCTTTCCCTGGCATATTTTACCGACGCTTCATAGGCCGCCTGGGCGATCCCCACCGACGCCAGGCCCATGCCGGCCCGGGGGATGGTTAGCATGGCGGTTATCGGCGTCATCGAGGTCAGCAGCTTCATGAATCCCTGCGGTATGGACAGGGTTCCGGAAGCAAAGGCGTTTTCCATCAGGTAGCCCATCTCGTTGGTCCGGGGTACTTTGCAGTCGTCAAAAAACATCTCTCCCGTGGGGGAAGCTTTCCAGCCCAGCTTGTGGGATTCCGTGGCTTCAAAGGGGGAGACCTCCTTCTCCACCAGGAGGAAGATGGGGTTGCCTGTCTCGGCATCTCTTGCTCCCACAAAGGCGGTGTCGGCAATGGTGGCGTTGCTGATCCAGGACTTGGTCCCGTTCAAGATGTAATAATCCCCCTCCAGCCGGGCGGTGGTGGAGAGGTTGGAGGTATCGCATCCCGCCTCCGGCTCCGTTTCGGCAAAGCAGCCGATAAACTCCGCATTCTCCAGCCGGGGCAGGATCCGGCTGCGCACGTCTTCCGTAGCCGAAGGGGCAAAGATGGCGGGAATGGCTCCCATGCCGAACAGAGGCAGGAGGCTTGGCCACACCCGGCCAATCTCTTCGGCGATGATGCCGAATATCACCGGGTCCAGCAGGTCTTCGATGCTTTCGGGGTCCAGCCCCACCCCCACCTTCTTCAACTTCTTCATCACATCGATGGCTTCTTCCCTGGTGAGGGGCCCCTGCTTATCTCTTTCATCTACTATGGGAGCGAACTCCTTCTCCAGCATCTCCCGCAAGCTCTGCTGGAACATTTTTTGTTCATCATTAAATTCAAAATTCATACCGAACCTCCTGAATTTAATTATTTGATCCAACGGCACCGGTTCGAAACGGCCTTTTTATCGCGCCTCCTCTATACTGCCTGCCACCCCCTGTTTCCATCGTTCTCCAGCCGGTCTAAGCGGTCAATAATTCGAATATTTCACACCTGGAGCAATTATATCAATTTTCAGTTAAAAAGGTCAACTGTTTGTCCGCGAAAAGCGGCGAATTTCTCTCCGCCAGGGGGCCGTAAAAAGGCTGCAATTGGTGTGTGTATGTGTTTCGACGCACACTTCCCCCTCAAGACTCCCGATTTATTTAAAAAAATTGTTTTTTGGAAGAAACATCGCTATAATTAATTGGGATAAATTGAGAATGGAGGTGCAAATAGTAATAAATCGGCGAATGTAAAAAATTATTTTTTGGTAACACTAATTAATCAATGTGTTGTATAATAAGTAGAAAAAGTTTAAATCACTATAAAACCGGCTTTTGGCAGCTGATGCAACAAGATATACGGAAAGGGTGTTCTCATGACCAGCAACAGAGCATTGCGAGAATGGATCGCTGAAATGGAAGCGCTCTGTCAACCGGATCGCGTTGTCTGGATTGACGGCTCGGAGGAACAGAAGCGGGCCCTGGAAAGGGAAGCTTTGGCTACAGGAGAAATGATCGAGCTGAACCAGGAGAAATGGCCCGGGTGTCTCTATCACCGGACGGCAACCCATGATGTGGCCCGGACAGAACATCTAACCTATATCTGCACCCCCCGGCAGGAGGATGCCGGCCCTACCAACAACTGGATGGCTCCGGAAGAGGCTTACCGCAAAGCGGGAGCGTACTTCAAAGGCGCCATGAAAGGGAGAACGATGTATGTGATCCCCTACTCCATGGGGCCCCTGGGCTCTCCCTTTAGCAAGATCGGCATCGAGTTGACCGACAGCATATACGTGGTATTGAACATGTTGATCATGACCCGGGTCGGCAAGGACGTTCTGGAAGTGCTGGGCGAAAGCGATGACTTTAACCGGGGGCTGCACAGCAAGGCTGATTTGGACCCGGAAAAAAGGCTAATCCTGCATTTTCCGCAAGACAACACCATCTGGAGCGTCGGCTCAGGGTACGGCGGCAATGTGCTCCTGGGGAAAAAGTGCCTCAGCCTGCGCATCGCCAGCTGGCTCGCCCGCCAGGAAGGCTGGCTGGCGGAGCACATGCTGATCATGGGGGTGGAAGATCCCTCCGGGCAGATCGACTATATCGCCGCCGCCTTCCCCAGCGCCTGCGGCAAGACCAACCTGGCCATGCTTGTTCCCCCGGAGCATTTTAAGAAGCAGGGCTACAAGGTCTGGACCGTGGGCGACGATATCGCCTGGATCCGCCTGGGCGAGGACGGCAGGCTTTGGGCGGTCAACCCCGAGACCGGGTTTTTCGGCGTGGCTCCGGGGACCAATTCCCATTCCAACCCCAATGCCATGGCCACCATTCGGCGCAACACTATCTTTACCAATGTTCTTTTAACCGAGGACGGGGATGTCTGGTGGGAAGGCGGCGAGGGCGACCCGCCCCCTGCGGGGATCGCCTGGGACGGCCAACCCTGGAGACCGGGACTTACCAATGAAAAAGGGAAGCCGGTTCCCGGGGCCAACCCCAACTCCCGCTTTACGGCCCCCATTACCCAGTGTCCCTCCATATCACCCGAATGGGACAACCCGCGGGGCGTTCCCTTGACGGCAATTGTATTCGGCGGACGCCGGTCGAGCCTGGCTCCCCTGGTTTACGAGGCTTTTAACTGGCAGCATGGAGTCTATGTGGGCGCCACCATGGCCTCGGAACTTACCGCCGCCCAGTACGGCAAACAGGGGAAGGTGCGGCGGGACCCCATGGCCATGCTGCCTTTCTGCGGCTACAACATGGCCGACTATTTCCGGCACTGGCTCAGTTTTGGGAAGAAGATTGGCCATCCGCCGAAAATATTCCATGTAAACTGGTTTAGGAAGGACGAAAAGGGACGCTATCTGTGGCCGGGCTTCGGCGAGAACTTGAGAGTACTTAACTGGATCATCCAGCGGGCCCACGGCCGGATTGACGCCGTGGAAACCCCCATCGGCTTTGTTCCTACCGCGGACGGGATCGACGTTACCGGCCTGGATATAACGGCGGAAGCGATGAAAGCGCTTAACGCCATTGACGTTGATGAATGGATGGAGGAGTTGGCCGGGCACCGCACCTTCTTTGAGCAGTTCGGCGACCGGCTTCCGCCGGAAATGCTGGAAGAATGCCGGGCCCTGGAAGAGCGGCTCTCCTGGGAGAAGGCTGCGGCCAAATAATCGCACCGGTGTCTTCTGTTCATCTGCGGCCAGGTTTGGCTAAACCGCCCCGGAGCACCGGGGCGGTTTTTGGTTGCGGCTTCGGGCCGGCCCGGCAAAACGCAGATTAGCGCCGCAATCCGTGAACTCGAAGCGGTTTTCTTTACGGCTTCGGTCAAGTTGGGCTAAGCCTTGGGTTCTCACTTTCCCGGGCGGCGCTTCACCCCCTGGGCGGGCGGCACGCCAGGGCAGGCCAGGACAGTGCCGGCGGCTTCTTTCTTCCGCCCGGGCGGAGGCTTTGTTGCATCCCTTCGGGGGTTGGTCCACCAGGCCGTGACAGCGCCGGCCGGGTCCCTTTCCGCCCGGGCGGCCGGTCCCGGTGCCTGGCCCTGCTGGATAAGGTTGACACAAATTGCAAGCAATAGCTATAATTGTTGCATAAAGGGAAAAACCGAAGTGGAGAGTGAGAAAATGTCGATAACCGTGACCGACGCCGACCTGGAGTTTATGCAGAAATTTATCCGCGAGGCCGGCTCTTTTAGTCGATCCCCCGGTTCTCCCGGAGAGAGAAAAGGCGCCGAGATGGCCGCAGAAATCATGAAATCTTTTTCCGACGAAGTTAAGATCGAAGAGTTTAAACTGGCCCCCAAGGCAGCCTTTTGGTGGATCAAGCTGGTCGTGCCTCTCTTTTTTGTTGCCATCGCTACCTTTAAGGTGGCTCCCATCGTAAGCGCGCTCATCATGATCTTCAACATTTTCCTCGCCGTGGGTGAATTTGTTCTTTACAAAAAAATTATCGACCCCTTTATGCCCAAAAGCGTCTCTCAGAACGCCTACGGGGTTATAAACCCGGAAGGAGAGGTCAAACAAACCATCATCTTTGCCGGGCATATCGACTCCCCCTTCCAGTTCAATTTTATCCAGTGGTGGGGCGGCCGGATCTATACCATTCTGGTAGCACTGGTCCTGGCCGTTTTTGTGGTCTTTGGCCTTTTAAGCATTGCCAACGGGGTTTGGGCGGCCTTAGGCATGCTCTTCCCCGAGCAGATTCAGTACGCCATGCCCGGCTTCTTCAACGTAATCTGGATTATTGTTATCTGCTTCAGCCCCCTGGCTGTTCTCTTCTTCTTCTTTACCACCTGGATTGAAACGCCCGGATGCGGCGACAACTTGTCCGCCGTGGCCGTGGCCCTGGGCGTGGGGCATGTATTAAAGAAGGCCAAGGAGGAGGGAGGCTTCTTCCCCAAGCATACCAAGGTTATTACCATGGCCTTCGGCGCCGAAGAGGCCTTCTTGCGGGGAGCCATGGCCTACGCCGACGCCCACAAGGAGCAGCTAAAAAAGGAAAATGCCATTTTGATCAACATGGAGACCCTGGTGGAGCCGGATAACTTCTTCCTGATTACCCGGGACCTCAACGGCACGGTGAAGCTGTCGGACGAGGTAGTGGAGGAAGTGGCCCAGGTCTGCCGGAAGCTGGGTTACGGTGCCCAGAAAATGGCCCTGCCCCTGGGTTCCGGGTCCACGGATTCCGCCGCCCTGGCCCGGGCGGGAATCAAGACCACCTGCATCTTCGGCATGAATATCGGAAGAATCATCGAGGGCAAGGGCTACTTTAATTATTACCATACCATCCAGGATACTCCCGATAAGGTCAGCGGCACGGCGCTGCGGCAGGTATTGGAAATCTGCCTGAATTACCTGAAGATGAAGGACGAAGCAGTCAGTGCCTGATAGAGCCGGCACGAACGGGTTTCTTCTACCGGCTCCAAGGCCAGCAAGCAGTGGCTAAAGAGAATTGGAAATTGGACCGGCTTGAACCGGTTTGCTCTTCCGGCTCCCGGCAGGGAGCCCTTTTATCGGCCAGGGCAGGGTAATCTGCTCTAAGATATAATATAAACAGCGGCCATAACGTTGCAGTTAAACAGGTCGTATATTGCCGAGGTGATCTAGATGCCCTTTGTTGTCGATATCTATCCCGCCTCCAGGGAATTGGAAGCCGCCGCCGCCATGGGCCTGGCCCTGAGCGCCCGGAAGGGCAAGGGCTTTCCCGGGCGGCGCCAGTACGAGCCGGTGGAGGTGCTGGCTCGCTTTACCCTGCCCTTGTGCACGGCAACCTGGGAGGCCGATGATGAAAGTTGTACCGCCTTGCTCATCGACCCCCTGGGCCTGCTGTCGGGGTCGCTTCGTTTTGACCTCCCCCCCGATGCACCTCCCCAGGACCCCATCCTGGATTCCGTGGAAGAGGACTTTGTGGCCCTCTGCCGGCGCCTGGCGAAGACGGCCGCCGATGTCCAGCCCCAAGTGGAAGAGGTGGAGGGGCTGGTTGCCGAGGCCGGCCAAGTGCAAGCCCTTCTACAGGATGACGACGGCGGGGCGGAGCCCGCCGGCTTGGAAGAGACCGTCCATCCGGACCGGGTGGTGGAAAAGTTGAGAACCAGGCTGGCGGAGTACGACGGGAGCGCCGCCGCCTGGACCCAGTTGAAGCAGAACATCCTGGCTCACCGGGACAAGCTGGTGCTTGAAATTAACGCCGCCGCCGATGAGGCGCGGGCGGCCGGCCAGGAAAGGCGGGCGGAACTGGAGACCCAGGTTAAAGCGGCCTTGGCCGCCAAGAGCAAGGAGACGGAGCTGGCCGGGGATAAGATCCGGGAGGAGTACCGGAAGCAGAAAGAGCTGCTGCAGTCGGAACTGGAACGTTTTCAGCAGCAGTTCAGGGAGACGGGTGATGAATACTGGCGGGAGAAGATTAAAGAAGAGGAGCGGCGCCTGGCCGAGAACGAGAAGAAGCTGGCCTCGGCCCTGGAGCAGTTGAAAGAAGAAGAGAGGCGCTTTGCCGCCGGCCAGCAGGAGAGGATCCACTTATTCGAGCAGGAGCTGGAGAAGCGGCTGGCCGCTTTCGAGCAGCGCCTCAAGCGGTTGAACAGCGCCGTGGCCGCCTTTGAAAAAGGTGTTGACAAGCGCCTGGAGCGCTTCCGGGAGCAGCAGCAGCGGATTTCCGCCCTGGCGGTCAGCCTGGACGCCGGGCAGTGCGATCGGGAGTTCCCCGTGGTCTTTTACGCCGCCCGCTATCCCGGGAATCGCTGGCAGGTATTTCCGCCTCAACTTTTCGGCAGCCGCGGCCTCCGGGGCAAGGTTGCCGGCCTACTGGGGGAGATTAACCTCCCCTTTCGGCCGGCCGGCAAGGTGGCGGAGGCCCTGGCTGCCAAAATTCAAGCCCTGCTCCCGGGCCATGATCTGGAATCCAGGCTGGTGGAGCAAAACCTGCTAAAGGACCCCGCCTTCCTGGAGCAGGCCAAAACCGGCCTGGCCCGCCTCATCGACCAGGGCGCCGTGGACAAAAAATACGCCCACCTCTTCTAGTCGGTGCCTGGCACGTCAACTTTGTCAACTTTATTGAATATTCTGAACAATAGTATCAGGCCCGGCAACTTGTCAATTTTTATAGGCCGTACTCTTCCCGGATAAAGGCGACCCACGGCCTGAAAGCTTCGATTTCTTCCGGGGTCATATCATCCAGGAAGATGGTTTTAATCTCGGCGACGATGTCCACCAGGCGAGTAGCGGCTTTGTTGAAGCGTACAATCGTGGGGAGGTCACCTTTAAGCTTGACTTTCCCTTGCATCAAGCCTTTGGTTACATCCAGCTCTCCGGTCATGACCTGCTTCCAGCGTTCGTAAGGGGCGGTGAGGACAAAGTTGGCTGCTTCGCCCACCTCTTTCGGCACCAGGCGGACCGACTTGCAGTCTCCATGCCAGAGATCCAGGAGCAGGTACATATCTTCATCCAGGCCCACTGAGGGATTGGCCAGAATATGGACCACCACCGTTCCCTCCCAGTCCCGGGCCAGTTTCTTGTACAGTTCGTCTTCCTGAATCTTTTTTTCGTAAGTGGCGATCCAGGACGGCGTACCCATGATGTAGGGCTCTCGGTCTACCTCCAGCATGTCTTTCATCAGCTTGGAAAAGGACTCTTCCCACTCGGCGGTACCATAGGTATACATTAGCGGACCCTCCTTAACGCATAAGTATTTAGATATCTGAATTATACCACAAATAAGAAAAATCGATCAATTTTCCAAGAAAGGTAATGGCAAGGGCTAGGCTTAAAGAAAACAAGGGGAGGCATCTCTTAGCGGAGGCCGCTGGGCGGCTATCAGGTATGGATGCTAATAAAAGGGAGGGCTATCAGGCTTTCTACCGGGTTAACTCCCAACATAACTCCTATCCTCCTTTCCATACTTCCTCATTGAGCAGGTTGGACGGCCGCCGGCCCTGCAAGGCGGCCACAATGTTCTCGGCGGCCGTTTTTGCCATCTTGATCCGGGTGGCCAGGGCGGCGCTGCCGATATGGGGGGTCAAGACCACGTTGTCCAGCGCGGCCAGTTCCGGGGACAGGGCCGGTTCGTGCTCGTATACGTCCAGGGCGGCCCCGGCTATTTTCCCTTCCCGGAGGTGTTCCACCAGCGCCTTTTCATTTACGTGGGCGCCCCGGGCGGTGTTGATCAGGTAGGCCGTCGGCTTCATCATCTGCAGCTCTTTCCGGTCGATGAGGTGATGAACTTCCGGGGAGTAGGGGAGGTGCAGGGTCAGGATATCGGCCCTGCGGATAACATCTTCCAAGCCGGCGTATTCCGCCTCCAGTTCCCGGGCGATGGCTTCCTCCACCGGCCGACGGTTGTGGTAAAGAATTTTCATGCCGAAGCCCCGGCCCCTCCGGGCCACGGCCTGGCCGATGCGGCCCATGCCGATAATCCCCAAGGTTTTTCCCCACAGCTCCCCTCCCGTAAAGAGCAGCGCCCCCCAGCCATTGAAGCGGCCTTCCCTCACGTAGCGGTCCGCCGGGATGATCCGCCGTACCACGGCCAGGATCAGGGCAAAAGTGAGGTCCGCCGTGGCTTCCGTAAGCACTCCGGGAGTGTTGGTTACCGCTATGCCCCGGGCGCTGCAGGCATCGATATCGATATTGTCTGTTCCCACCGCCAGGTTGGCCACGATCTTTAAGTCCGGGGCCTGCTCCAGGAGAGCGTCGTCGATGCGGTCGTCGAGCATACACAGCAGCGCCTGGGCCTCCCGGACTCCCCGGAACAGCTCTTCCCGGTCCAAAATCCGGTTTTCGCGGTTTAGCTCCACCCGGCACACTTCCGAGAGAAGTTGCAGAGCCTCATCGGGGATGGGACGAGTGACGAACACCTTGGGCTGCATGGAGACACCCCTTGCTAACTGTATTCTTCTTTGTTGTTTGCGCGGTTACACTTGAAGCGAAAGGCGGGAAACTAAATATAAGATTTCCAGGACCGGCCCAATAATTCCTGCAATCCGAGCTTGCTCAAGGGAGGCCTTATTTTGAGGATACCGTTGCTTAAAGACGGCAAGCAGCTCGTTTCCCCGGCCGTGGTGGATTCCGCCAATCAGGCTGTCGAAGCCAAGAAATGGTCGAGTATAAAGGGATAAAAGATAAATAAAGGGGAAAAGGGGGTTAACAAGCTGCCGCAAGGGCCGCTTTCACTTGGGGCGGCCCCGTTTGTCTGGCCCCGGCAGGGTAAGCCCTTTTATTACCCCTTGTCTGGGTGTTCTATATTTCCACACCTCGGGACTGCCGCGTGCTTTTTTAATTGCTGCTTGACTGCGCGGTTCATGGAAGCAAGACCCGGAAGCAAGGCCTTTGACAACCTGAGAACCATGTACTCGCCGGACGCCAGAAGGAGGGACCGGCGCAGCAAACAGAGGTTTACTCATGGGTTCGCTTCCCGGAAAATGGCCACCCCGGAGCTGGTGCCAATGCGGTTGGCCCCGGCTTCAATCATCGCCAAGGCGGTCCGGTAGTCCCGGATTCCCCCCGAAGCTTTGATCCCCATATCCGGCCCCACCGTCTGCCGGATCAAGCGCACATCCTTCACGGTAGCCCCGCCCGAGGCAAATCCGGTGGAGGTCTTCACAAAATTGGCTCCCGCCTCTTGAACAATTTGGCAGGCAGCAATCTTCTCCTCCTCGGTTAAAAGACAGCATTCGATAATTACCTTGACCAGGGCTTTCCCCCGGGCCGCTTCCACTACCGCCCGGATCTCCCCGGCCACCGCCTCCCTGAGTCCTGCCTTAAGCGCCCCGATGTTCATCACCATGTCCAGTTCTTCGGCCCCGTTTCGCATAGCCTGCTCCGCCTCGAAAACCTTGACCTCCCGGGTGGTGGCCCCCAGGGGAAAGCCGATTACCGTCCCCGTCTTCACACCGCTGCCCCGGAGTTCCCGGGCAGCCACGGCGATGTAGCAGGGATTGATGCAGACGGAGGCAAATTGATAGCGGACGGCCTCCCGACAGAGTTCGACAATCTGTGCTTCCGTGGCCTCCGGTTTCAGCAGGGTATGGTCAATGTACCGATTTATGCTCAATCTCTTTCCCTCCCTTTCCCTTATTTCCACCGGTTTCGCTTCAGACTTTAAAACTCCTGCTCCCCGAGCCAGGCTGATCTAGGGATGAGCCAGGGGGACGGCGACTTTGGCTCCCCCCTTAACACACCATGAACCAGGAGGACGGTGATTCTGGCTCGCCCTTAACACACCATAAACCAGGAAGACGGTAACTTTGGCTTCTTTGACATGCCTATGCAGGTATGGTCTGCATAGTTGTATATTGGGATGAGTCAAAAAGCACGTCCCCCGTCAGCCGGTCAAACTGGGAAATGGCCCAGCCACGGCTTAATTTGCCTGCTTTCTGGAAATAAAATACCGGCCAAAACGGTTTACTAAGTCCCCGGTTTGGTGTATAATATTTTTTGCCCGCAATGGGAGACAAGGGTGCGTAGCTCAGGGGGAGAGCGCTTGACTCACATTCAAGAGGTCGCAGGTTCGAAACCTGCCGCGCCCACCATAATAACACGCAGAACGGCGGGGGCTTAAAAGCCCCCGCCGCATTGCGTAATAAATCAATTTTGGGGGCAGGCCGCTTTTTGTGGCCTGCCCTTTTTTTATGAGGAGGTTGTTGAAAATGCTCAAGGGGGTGTCGGTATAGGTGAGGGCGGTTAAAGACATTAAAAAACGGAGGTGGCTTTATCGAAACTTGTAAAGAGTTATAATATTTTGCTAAAATTATGAAACAGAACGCTTTCATTTTTGGGAATGAACAGTTAACCCCGAGCCGGATGACAGCATCTTTGTGCCCGAGAGCCTTAGAGGAGGTTCACGGATTAAATGAAGAACACCAGGAGGCTAAAGTATTTGTTGATGCTGCCCGTTTTGGCAGTTTGGGTAATTGTTTTTTGTTTCGCTTATTTAGCGGAGCGAGGGGTTTTGCGGGTTGAAGCTTGGCTGGAGGGCATCGGGGCGGATGCGCCGGAGACCAGAGTTGACGAGCTTGAAGGCAGGGCGGAAGAAGAGGCTGTGCCTGAGCCGGAGCCGGCGAAACCTGAACCGAAACCTGATCCGGAGCCTGAGCCAGCGCCTGCACCTAAGCAGGAGCCGAAACAGGAGCCCAAGCCCGCTCCCAAGCCCGCTCCCAAGCCGGAGCCCAAGCCTGCTCCCAAGCCTGAGCCCAAGCCCGCGCCGAAACCGGCATTGAAGGAGATTGCTGACGGCAATTATCTTTTAGCTTTGGTAACGAAGCAGACGACCCTGGGCCGCTATGCTCCTTCTGATCTGGTTAGGATTCCCCAAAGCATGAGGCCGTCCCGGGAGCTGTATTTGCGAAAAGAGGCGTTCACACACCTGGAGAAGCTGATGGCCGATGCGGAGCGGGACGGCGTTAAATTAAGCATAGTTTCTGCCTACAGGAGCTACAGCTACCAGGAGGTACTTTTTAACAGATATGCCAAGCAGCATGGCGAGAAGGAAGCGAACAGGTTTAGTGCCCGTCCCGGCCAGTCGGAGCACCAGTTGGGGACCACCGTTGATTTTGGCGGCACTTCCGTTGATCTTACTACCGCCTATGGCGATACTCCCCAGGGAAGGTGGTTGGCTGAAAACGCTTATAAGTATGGTTTTGTCATGAGCTACCCTCCCGATTCGGAGGCGATTACCGGCTACATTTATGAGCCCTGGCACTACCGCTACATCGGCGTCGAAGAGGCGCTGAAATGGAAGGAGTCGGGGTTGGTTTTATGCAAGTACCTCGAACAAAAACCGCAATATTTCAAGTAAAGGGGCAGGAGCAGTTTATCCTGCCCTACGACATAGAGTTGAACCCGGAAATGGAAGAAAGAATCTTTTTGCCCGAGAGTCTCGTGACCGGCATTGAGTGGTCTGGTGGCAAGGTTTGGCCGAAGGAAGAACCGCAGAAGCAAGAATAAAAGCTGTAGAAGAGTTGTTGTGTTTTTTGGAGTTGGGTTAAAGCAGCAGGGCGACGCTCAATAATGAATGTCATCGCTTATAAACCACCTTCGGCTAAATAGGCCGGAAGTGCCCATAACGACACATCATTTTGGGTTCGGCAGATAACATTTCATGGTTGAGTTCTTACCCCGCCTCTGCTATTATTAAACCAAAATTAGGAAAGGGCACTTGCCTGCATGCTCAAGACAACCTGCCGCCTGCACAAGAGAGCCTGCCCGGCAAAGCTCGGCCCGGTCAATACCCGGCACTGGATCCCAGCCTCCCTGCACAAGAAAACCTGCCTGCTCCTGGCCCTGCTCCTACTCCTGCCCCTTATAGTTTCCGCCTGCGGCTACAAGGAAGATTCGCCGGAAGGAGCCGTTGCCCGCTTCCTGACCGCCTTAAAAAAACTGGACGGAGAGACGGCCCAAAAATATTGCCTCTATGATGAAGATGATAAAGAT
>Ga0209608_1002357_pt1 | contig 13530 bp, 10 predicted proteins | sample AD_UKC130_MetaG_FD_184428 | JGI IMG/M metagenome (GOLD analysis project Ga0209608, IMG submission 184428) | Active sludge microbial communities of municipal wastewater-treating anaerobic digesters from Canada - AD_UKC130_MetaG (SPAdes) (version 2) | ecosystem: Engineered > Bioreactor > Anaerobic... | reverse complement strand
GTTGGGCCGTTGTTTGCATGAACTCTCGAATGACCTGTTCCCGCTCTTCAGCCGGGATTCGTCCGAGGGCCATCCAAGTACTTCGGACTTGATCCGCGTACTCCCGCGGAAGGCGATCCAGTACTAAGTCCGCGGTCTTGGCGTCTAGGCAATCGATAAAAATCGCAGCTTTGCGCAATCCAGCGTGGGCCATATCTTGCTTTCAGGTCCTCTGATTAAATGGGATTGCCGATCCACGTCTTGAGAATGTTGGCAGCCGTTTCGGGATCATCGGCCACCAGCTCTGCCACTTCGTCGCGGAGTGATTTTCCCGTCTCCGATGTTCGCCACTTCTTCTTTTCTGACTTCTTTTGTTCCTCTTGAGCTGCTGTTTCCTCTGCCGCTGCGGCTACCGCGGGAGCCACCCCTGCCGGAGCCGAGGGGGTTGCGCGCACCGCCGACCGCAAGATAATCAAACTAAAGACCACCAGGCCCATCAGACCCAGCGTTGGCCAGTAAACCCGGAGAAAGTCAAACGTTTGCTCCACAATGCTGACTGGCTGTGGCGGCGGTAATGGCATATCGACAAAATCAGTGACAGTGACCAATTGAGAGGGGTCCTGTACGTTTTCGACGACGGGCAACAGGGCCATGACGTGGTTTCTGATTTTGGTCATCTCTTCCGTTCGTATTTTGTCGAGCTCCTGTGGCGTCGGCCCCTGTGGGTTGTTGGCTTGTGTCGGCTGTGATTGCTCCCAGATACGGCGGAAGTAACTGGCCGGGATGGCAACAGAAACGGTCACCCGCTTGGGAAGAAGGCCCGCCGTCTCCTGCTGAATCACCGTCTGTCCAACGGTGTTCTTTTCCGTCCGTTGGGTTTCTTCTTCTGTTTCGCTCGGTGTTGGGGTATTGCCTCCACTGAGAGATCGTGGTGTGTTTCCTTGGGCGACGTAGCCCACACGTCCTCCTGGGTCGCTTGTGGATTGCCGGGTCTTTGTAGTTTCCGTCACGTCCAACGGAACGGCCTTTGGGTCGATTTTGACCTGCTCCTGGCGTTGGTACTTTGTGGGATCAAGTTCGACATTACAACTTACCAGGACTCCGGGGACGTATCCCAAGGCGGTTTTGACCTTTTCCGCAAAGTAGGTCTCCCACGAACGTTTCAAAGCGTAGGTCCCCTCAGCAGCTTGGAGAGGTTCGTCGTTGGTCACATAGTAGTTGGCCCCTGTGTCCATATTGGTGACGACAACCTCTTCGGGTTTGATGCCACCGATACTCTTGGCGACGTAATAACGAATGGATCGCACGACTTGTTCCGAAAGCTCCTGCCCCCCGATCGGCTTAATGGCGACACTCGCCGTGGTGATGGTTTCTCGCCGTAAACCGCTTTGGTTAAGTCGTGAGAACATTACAACGGCATTCTGCACGCCTGCCATTTGGCTGATAACCCGCGAGAGTTCCTTTTGCAGGGCGATCTTCGTCCGCTCCTCCAGCTTATAGCGGCTTTCGAAGGCACTGGACTCATTGATTGTCTTTTCCAGAATATCCAGGTAGTTATAAGGCAGGGCATTTCCTTCAGCCAAGGCTGCCACGTATTTATCTTGCTTTCCCAGGGGAACGCGGATTCTGGTGCCCTCGATTCGATAGTCGTTTAGACCCTTGGCGGCAAACGCAGCCTCCATAGCTGGGAGATCGGTTGGCGAGAAGTGGGCGCCGTTCATGAGATAGGTCGATCCACCGCTTCCGCTGTAGGTGAAAAGATACCCGAGACTCACAAGGACAACGACGAGAAGTAGGACGGTCGTCACCCTTGTTCCCGGCGTCAGGGAAAGGAAGACATCTTTCAGTTGATCCCAGGTCTTATTGATGAAGTCCATCCTTGGACATCCATATCACTAATCGTCGTTAACCGAGTGGTATCACTTCACTAATGGCACTCTCATTCCTCTTTGCCACGAATTTCAGACCCGGATGTTCTGGAGTTCCTGATAAGCCTGCACCAGTTTATTTCGAATCTGCATCATTAGCTTGAAGGCGATGTCGGCCTTCTGCACGGCAGTTAAGACCTCCGCAGGCGTGACATCCTCCCCCGTGATGAGACGCTCCACTGCCCGGTCGGCCTCCTGTTGCATGGAGTTGACCTCATTGATCGAGCGGAGGAGGAAGTCCTTGAACTCACCCGACTGAGTTACCCGACCGGGTCCAGTCGGCCCAACAGGAGTGACACTACTTGGACTGATGGGACGAATCAGGTTCATCAGGCCAGAATCCTCAACGTCTGCTGCGTCAGGTCTTTAGTGATCTCAATGGTGCCAAGATTGGCTTCGTAGGCTCGGGCAGCCTCAAGGGCGTCTGTCATCTCCGTCATCATGTTGATATCTGGATAGGCGACGTAGCCCTTCATCGGCCCTGACTGGATCGCATCCGGGTGTCCCGGCTCATACTTGTAGCGCGGTGGGCGATCACTTTCAACGCGCACTGCTGCCACCTTGACCCCGCTGGCCCCATATTGTCCGATGCTGGTGTCGGCTTGAAAGACCACGTACCTTGGTTTGTACGGTTCCGGTTGGCCCAGCTCATTGTGTGTGGTGCTGATGTTGGCAATATTCCCGGCAATGGCGGTCATGCGTGTCCGCTGCGCAACCAGCGCGCTCGTACTGATGTCCAATGCCGAAAACATATCTCACCTCATCAGTAGATATTCAAGCCAATGGCGTACTCACCTTGCCTGAGCGTACGCCAGGCTAGGCGATGACCACCTCTAAAACGATATGGGGTCGAATCATTACACATGTTCACTGATTGCCGTCAAGAGTAAACGAAACTGGTTGGTCATAATCGTGATCGCCGTATTGTGCAAAATCTGGTTCTTGACCATCTCACTCACTTGTTGTTCCAGCGAAATGTCATTCCCGTCGTGCCGAAGGATAGGCCGAGCCTCCTTGCTCCACTGGGGCGAACTGGCCCTTCGAAGATAGACGGCATCTCCCGGTGACATCGACGGCCCCCGTCCATGCCGGGCGGCCACCGCCTCTTTCAAATAACCCTGAAAATCTTGGACCGGTAAATCGACGGCCTGGTAGCCTGGGGTATCCAGATTCGCCAGATTACCGGCCAGTACGGTATGGCGAACCTGGGAGAAATCGGCCACCGCCGATAAAAGGGGGATCGTCGTTTGCGTAAACAGTCCGTTCCACATGACCAATGTTTCTCAGCTCTAGGCTTAGGAGTGCATAAGCAACTATAATGCCAAACCTCGCGGACCAGGACTTCTGGTCTTCTGTTGTCACAAAGTGGTGCAAATCATGCAGTTTGGAAAGTATCTCGCGGCGACCTTTTGCATGTTATCCTGCTCGCGGTTTGTCACACCGGCGAGAATTGCCGAATGACTCCGCAAAAATTGCCGATCATCTTCACCCGGCGCGGGAAAAACGTTTTTCGCGGGGTGCGTAGCCATATTGCCGGAGTTTCTCTGTCAGGGTTCGCACACCAATGCCCAAGGCCTTCGCCGTTTTCTCGCGATGTCCCCCAAATCGCTCAAGGGTGGCTTCAATTAGGTACCGTTCCATCTCCTGGATACTCATTCCTACGGGGATATTTTCGAACTTCGGCCTCGCGGTTACATTGGGTAGCCACTTGCGAAGCTGGTCGGCACGTACTGTTGTCTCTGTGGTCAAGACGCAAATTCGTGTAATAAGATTCTCTAGTTCCCGCACATTGCCCGGCCAATCGTACTCCATAAGTAAAGCTAGAGCCGAGTCGTCGAGCTCAGGCACGGGTCGGGCCAGCCGTTGGGCGCACTGTTGCTGGAAATGGGTAATAAGTTCCGGAATATCCTCCTTTCGTTGACGCAGGGGCGGAACCCAAATGGGTAGCACGGCTAGGCGGTAATACAGATCTTGCCGAAATCGCCCTTCCGCAATTTCCTTTTCCAAGTCACGATTCGTGGTAGCAAGAACACGCACATCGACATGGAGCGTACGGCTGGAACCGACCCGCTCAAAGGCTTTTTCCTGAAGGACCCGCAGCAGCTTGGCCTGGAGGGGCGGCTCGATCTCGGTCACTTCGTCAAGCAGCAACGAGCCACCGTTGGCCATCTCGAACCTTCCCACCCGGTCGCAATCTGCACCCGTAAACGCGCCCTTCTCGTGGCCAAACAGTTCGCTTTCCATAAGGTGCGCCGAAAGCGCCGGACAATTGACACTGACAAACGGTCCCGCTGCCCGTGAACTCTGAACATGAATGGCCCGCGCCACCAGTTCCTTTCCCGTGCCGCTTTCACCGTAGATGAGGACGGTCTCACTCGTGCCGGCAACCTGGGCGATGCGCTGTCGCAGCTCCGTCATCAGGGAACTGGATCCCACCAAGTTCACGGCTTTGATTGTGTGGTCCCCCGTTCTGTTGGCTTGCCCAGCGAGTCGAAGTCTGCTGTGGCGTACTGCTTCTGCAACCAGGCGCTCCAGTTGATTGGCATCAAATGGTTTTTCGATATAGTCGAAGGCGCCGTGGCGTATGGCCTCAACAGCGGAGGAAACGGTGGCATACGCCGTGACCATGATGGGACGGGTCCGCAGTTGTTGTTTCTCCACGTAGCGGACCAGATCCAGCCCCGACATGCCCGGCATATTAAGGTCTGTCACCACCACGTCATAGTCAGCGCGATTGAGGGCACTCATCGCCTCGGCTGCACTGGAACACATTTCCACATGATGGCCGGCTTGCCGAAGAATATCGGCGATTGCCTGCCGAGACGGTGTGTGGTCATCCACCACCAACACCGTTCCCGGCTGGGTGTCGTATTTGCGATAATTCAGTTCAGTTCGTTTGTCTCGTGTCATGGGCCTCTCTATTAAACTCCCGGAAATGCTTCAAAGTTATCCGGAAACGATGATCCTAACATCCCTCCTGCTGGTGGCCGGACAATACGGCTCGCTGGGGTAACACGACCACAAATTGTGCGCCGCCTTCTGGGTTATTGCTTGCTTGCACGTGTCCGCCATGAAGTTCCGTCAAACATTCCACAATGGCCAATCCTAGACCCGTACCATTGGGCTTCGTCGTATAGAAAGGTTCAAAAATTCGGTGCAGGTGCTCCTCGTCCAACCCCGAACCCGAGTCGCTGACCCTCAGCCACAAGTCACCCTCTTCTGCATGAGCCTCGATCGTGAGGGTCCCCCCGTGGGGCATGGCGTCGAGGGCGTTGAGCACCAGATTGAGGAGGACCCGGCGCATTAGCTCGCGATCTGCCCACACATAGAGGGCTTGAGAAACCTCCACGACCGTTTTGATCTGCTGTGCCTGGATTTGAGGCTCAAGCCCAGCAAGCACCTCTTCGACGAGCCCTAGCAAGGGAAATAGAACACTCTGCGGTTCTCGATCCGCTGCAAACTGAAGTAAGTCGGTCACTGTGGTTTCTGCCGCTTGAACCGCCTCAATGACTTTGTGGAGGATCTCGCGGGATCCCTCATCCTCAGTCCGGCGCTCCAAAAGGCTCAGATATAGGGCCACGGGGACCAAACTGTTGCGAAGCTCGTGGGCAATGTGGGCCGCCATACGACCTAGGTCTGCCAAGCGGTCCTTCCGCGCCAATTCACGATTTTTGCGCTCCAGTTCCGCGGTCAATCGGCGGACTTCTGCCTGAAGGGCCTCGTGGGTTTGCTCAAGGCGGATCGTGGCCGCATGCCATGCCTCAAGGATCGTGCCCAGATCAGTTTCGGCACTTAGTTCCAAATCCGTTTTCTGATTCACAGAAGATCCTCCGATGATCGTTTGCCGATTGTTACCACTTCCGTTTGGTTTTCGAACAACTCTGCCCGATGGATTCACAATGTGAGATCCAGTTGCCCCGACTCATCACCGGGTTGCTGATATGCCGTGCGGGCCCGCACAAAGTCATGAAGCTCGGCCAACTGTTTGGCAATGTCCTGCTTGCGTTGTTCCAGAATGTGGGCGCATTCACTTTCTGTGCGAAGGATTTCCTCCAATAAGGCCCGGCTTTCAATCAGCACACCGGCAATGGCTTCTCGCCATTCCTGTGGAATGGCGTCAACTTCGTCTCCATAGGCGCCAATTTCTTTAAGGCGATGATCAATGGTCTGCAAATCCCCGAGGACACGCTGCTTGACCGCAAGTATCTCAAGGAGACCCTCGATATCGCCCGATGTGACGCACCCCATCTGGCGCTGACCCAGCTCGTGTACCCGTTTCAAACACCGGTGCTTCTGAACAATGAGATCCGCTAGGGACTCATAAACATTCGCAGAGTGAGGCATAAAGTTCACACGTTCTGTAGGCCTTTGATCAATGTCTTCTCCGTAAATTCATTCCTGCTTTCAACGGCTTCCGCTGCTCAACTGCCAGGAGCAACTTAGAGCCTATTCCATAATCTCCCCTCGCCCGTTCGGCGGGAGAGGGGACTTTTTGAGAAAGCCTCTCAAGGTTGACTTTTGAACTGATCATGGTGTTTGCAACAGTTTGTCCAGACGCGTGGCCCATTCCGCGCGTGAAAAAGGAGTTGTTCGTTCAAATGGAATCTCATTGGGAAAACGAGTGAGGACGATTTTCGCCTGTTCCAGGGCAATTCGTGCATCTGGATTCTGTCCCATAGCTCGACGACAGCGAGCGATCTCGACATAGGCATCCAGGACCTCCGGCTCCGCTTGAAATCGATTGGTAATGGTCGTGAAGGCCGCCACGGCCTCAGCGAATTGACCTAGGTGATAACACACCCTACCGATAGCGAAGTACGTGTTGCGGAGCATTTTGCGGGTGTCTTCGCTTGGCTCCTCCGTTGTCCATTGAAAGTCCAAATCACTCTGGACTTGCCGATAGTAGTGGAGCGACCGCAAGAAATCGTTGCGGATCGTGGCCATGTCGGGAGTGGCAGCGCTACTGGAGGGAGACAGCATCATTCGATTCCATGCCAGTCGAGAGTAAATCTCAGCAAGGTAATACTTGGCCTTGGTGCTGCGGGGGTCCTCAGGGTACCGCCGAATTGCTTCCTCCAAGCGGGGGATCGCGTCCTGGTCACGCCCGAGCTGATAGTACATCTCACCAAGGGTGAATAACGAATCTCGCCATTCGACACTCGTGGGTGCCAGCTCACCAGAAAGGTTTGCCAGGAGCATCTCCTCGGCTTTATCGAGCGACCCCTTTTCCATATGTGCGTGTGCGGCCAAAAGTCGCGCAGAATAGGAGGCCGCATCTTTTCGATGAAATTCGATACACTCATTAAGGACGAGTAGTGCTTCATCGACCCGCCCCAAAGCCAGTAGGCACTCGCCCAGTCGCAACAAGGCAATTGGGTTACGGCGCCGGGCCTCGTTGCGAAGATACTCTCGGTAAACCCTCGATGCCCGTGAGTAACTCCCCCCACGATAGTAATGCTCGGCGGCCTGCCACAGATCCTCTGTGTAAAACCGCGTCCCACTTCGAGTGCGTGCCAGTCGTGTGAACTCGTCCCCGGCCAGCCGAAAACATCGTTTGGCCCACGTTATGTTGATTTGCCGGTCGGACGATTCGCTTTGAGCTTGTCGGAGGAGCGTCTCACCCCACGCTGATAAGACGGTGGCCCGCAACTCGTGCACCTCGGCCTCGGCGAACGACTTCTCCAAGGAGTCGATCACGTTCATCGCAATCTCGTAGAGTTGCTTCTCCTTGTAGGTTGCAAGGGCATCTCTCACGAGGGTCTGGGCTTCAGACCACTTTACCCACGGGTTAAAGAATTCCTGTGAATCAACGATCTCCCTAAAACAAGAGATGAAGGCTTCACTGGCCTGCTGGTACCGTGACGTCTCCTGGTATAACTGGGCCAGGCGCAGGCGGGCGGCCCAAGCTTCGTAAGTCCCCGGATACTCGGAGTGACATCCTTCCCAAGCCGCAATGGCCTTGTCGTATTCACCAAGGCCCTCGAAAACCAGCCCTAACAAATAAGTAGCCCTCGAGCGGAGCGACTCGTCGGCATCGACCAACCTCCGCACGCGCTCAAGCCTCTCCGCAGCCGACCGCAATCTGTCCTGGCCAGCTTTGTTTTCTTCCTGGCTTGTAAGAAGCCTCTTTCCTAACTCGTAGTCGATCCAACCGCGAAGAAATTGGGCCTCAGGTGATTGCGCCGCTTGTGGGCTGAGCTTCGTCAGCGACGACGTGGCATCATCCGGATTTCCCAGGGCAATCTGAATCTTCGCCCGCTGCATCCACCCGGCATTCTTTGCTTGCACATCAAGACGCGAAATTTGCAAGAATGCCTCATTGAACTTAAGGGCTTCCTCCTTAATTCCTTGCGGATCTAGTAGATGAGACTCGGCGAGAAGCCAATAGACTCGGGCCTGCTTATCCACCGTGCGTTTACCAGCCTCGCGCAGCCATTTTCGGCTTTCTGCAAATCGGGCGCGGTAATGAAGGCACCGTCCCAAAAGAAATGCCGCCTCCTCTTCCCACCCGCGGGTAAAGCCAACCGATGCCGCCTGCTCTCCATAATTAATGGCCACATCCAAGAGGCGACGTCGGTCTTCGCCCTTAGCCGCGTCGGCCTCTCTCGCTACGGCAAAAAACCGTGCTGACAGGGCCACCCGTAGTTGATCAGGCGACACGTCCTCAGTGGCAAGGACTTTATCAGTAAGCTCTCGGACCAAGGGGTAATCACCCCTTTTCAAAGCCGAAAGGATTTGCTCGGCCTGGGAGTTATCTGGTGAACCTCGCAGAAAAAACCACAGACCAACCCCCGCTCCGACCGCAATCAAGGTTAGCCCAATCCCCACTGCCAGGGCCAAGCGAAACTTGGACTTAACCACGCTCGTTGCCATGGCCACAAGCCGAGTCCGCAGTGATACCCTGCCGCCCTGTTCAACGGGGGCGGCCTGGGCACTTTCGGCAGCTGTGTTGGGGGAGGGTTCAGGTTCGGACATGGGTCATGAATTGTCGTCTCCTACAAAGGCTTCCGCCGACCAAGTAAAGGCTATCGCTTCCACAGATCACTACCGTCCCAGACACAAACGCTGCATTCTTTGCAGGTTTACCCGCACTGATGGCATATATCCGGGGAGAAAGTATGTACAGAATGAACCGTCGCCCGTCAACATCAAACGGTAAGACGTGTCAATCTGCTGAAGACTGAAAAAGAAGGCAATTTCGGCGATTCGGCCAACGAAATGGCAGATGTGTCACCGCCACACAATGCGACAAGATGGCGACTTTAAGGAATCTAGCTACTTTTGCAGGTCCTCAGTGGGGTACCACCGACCGAGCGCATAGCCATGTCGGCGGGCCAATTCCGATTTGCGTCAACCGCCTCTCAGAGGCTCAGGCATTCCCCAAAAGGGTAAATCGATACATCTTGGCGAATGCTTTAAAACACCTAGCGTCGCCGCGGTCACCACAAAAGAGAACGGGATGCGGACCGGCGTAGGCTTCGCAAACGTCGGCAACCCCCTCCAGTTCGACCAGAACTCGCGTGGCGCACCCGCCGGTTGGGGGGCATGTTGGCGAACTGATGACTTTTCCCCGATAACACATTAACGTGTTTCGGCCCGTCAAATATTTTGTGAGAAGAACCGGTTCGCCCGGCGACCACTGGACGTCCAAGGCCGGGGTTTTCGGAAGTTGATGGAAAAACGGGCGGACAAAAAACTCCTGCGATGGGCCCTGTGGCCCATGAAGTTTCCACGCACAGGTGCAGTGTGCCCCGAAATAGAGATTTTCACTGGTGTCGAACTCGGGATTATGCTGGAAACCGCCTTTGTCAAGGAGCCATCGCCCCAGCATGAGGGTGAGCGTGGCATTGATATCGTTTTCACAGCCGCAGGGTACCAGTTGCCCATTGTGCCAGGCAAAACTGTAACAAGGCTTGCGGTGCTTCAGCATCAGGCATTGAATGGTGATGGCATCAGCGCCATACCGACGCATGATGTGCTGCACAGCGTGATGGGCACGGATCGCGTCCACCATCGCTTCCTCTGAAACGTCCACAACTTTGCTTGCCATTCGCCGAAAGGCAGCGGCTTCCTCCTGAAGTTGTGGAGTTGGAGAAATCGAGTCAAACAGATCGTTGAACTCAGCAGCCGGGATTGCCACGATGGCCGTACCGAGACTGGGCTCCTGGCTTTCGGTCAACTCCTTGACAGCCCCGCTAACGCGAAGGACTCTGCTTTGAGCCAGCATTTTCTTCGCGCGAACAGCCCGCAATCCTCGCTCAATCTCGGCAAAGTTTTCCATGGAATGGATGTAATAGAGACCTTCCGCCTTGCGAAGAGATTCCGGCGGAAGCTGGTGATTTGATCCCAAGGAATGATACACGATTGCGGTTGGCGCAGCCTCCGTAGCAATTCGTGCTGCCGCCCAGGACAGCGTATTCCAAAAATTGATAACCAGCACGGCGTCAAGCTCCGCGGCACGGGCCTGGGCAATGAACTCGTCCACCTTGGCCTTCTGGTATAGGGCCTCGGGATGAATGACGAGATCGATACCCAAATCGCTGGCCATTTTTTGAATGACCCCCGTGAACTTAGCCTGCTGCGCTTCCGGCTCAAACTGATTCCCCGGCCAAGTGAACCATTGGTGCGGGGCCCAAGAGTCCTCCATCTTGCCCGCGAGCACAACATCGGCCGGCGGATATAGGAACACCGCCCAGATCCGTGGCGGTTTCTTTTCGATGGGTGGAAGAACGACTTCCTGAGCCACCGCCGAAGAATCCTGAGAGGCACGTGCCACCAACGTGTTGACCATTGCTGAAACCCCTGCGAGGCCCGCCATCTGGAGAACATCGCGTCGGGGAAAACGACCCAACCCACAACTTTCACACATACTTTGGCCTCCTATTTGACCATTGCAATTCGGCCTTTCCCTACACCTTCAATCGGCCAGAACTCCCCCCAATAAAACGTGCTATCATCATACCGTGGGGGTTGGGGGCAAACAACCTTCGACCTCAGCAAAGCGACTGGAACACCAGGGAACCGTTTGCGATGTGACTTCCTTTCACCTCATACGGCTTCGCTACCTGAGTTTGCCGTGATCACGGCGGTATGTGACCCTTTATAATGTCGGGCCGGCACAAGCCCTACCGCTAAGGACGGCGGGAGAACGCACAGTCGATCAGCAAATACCGCATCTCACGATGCGCGCTCATGGCATTTTGAGTCGGTCACTGCATGTCGTACTGGGTGGTTCTTGATACAATAGGGCGGTGAACTGGGAGCGGCGCCCCGTTGCGGCTCACCGCATTTGCCCAGATTCAAGAATCTTTGGGTTAGTCTCCTGTGGAAGTACCCGATTGGTTGACCGTTCTGTGTGTGGGGAGGATTTGATGATGAGTCGGAGCATTCTTCGGATCGCCGCCTGCTTCCTTGCTGTTGTTGTGGCGGTTTTCAATGAACATTTGCTTGCTGATCAACAACCGGAGCGACCCAACATTGTATGGTTAACAAGTGAGGACAATGCTATCTTCTGGTACCGCCTTTACAACCCTGACGGGGCGCCGATGCCGAATGTCGAAAGGCTAGCGAAGGAAGGCCTCGTGTTCAATAACTGTTATTCCTGTGCGCCCGTTTGCTCGCCGGCAAGGAGCACGATCATTTCGGGCTGTTATGTCCCCCGGCTTGGTGCCCACTGGCATCGGAAAATCCTTCCCGTCACGCTCCCTGCGGGGCTTCACATGTTTCCGTGGTACCTTCGCCAAGCCGGTTACTACACCACGAACAACCATAAAGAGGATTACAATTTTGCTGCCAGTGAGAAAGCCGATGTTTGGGATGAATCATCTCCCCGTGCGACATACCGCAATCGCAAGCCTGGTCAGCCATTTTTCCATGTACAGAACTATACGACCACGCACGAAAGCCAACTTTTTCCAGAGCGGCCCAACGATCAACTGATCACTGATCCCAAGTCGGTAAAGCTTTTCCCTTATCATCCGGACACACCTATCTTCCGGAACAAATATGCACATTATTTTGATCTTCACCGGCAATTGGATGCACAAATTGGGACATTCATCAGCCAACTCGAGGCGGATGGTCTGCTCGACGACACGTTCATTTTTCACTTTGGAGACAACGGGGGTGTCCTTCCCGGTAGCAAACAATACGCCCGAGAGGACGGACTCCACGTGGCCCTTGTCGTCTATGTGCCACGAAAATGGCAGCACCTGGTCTCGGCGCCGCGAGGCTCGCGGATCAACGGAGTCATCGAGTTCGTTGACTTGGCCCCTACGGTGTTGAACCTAGCCGGTATTCCCATCCCGCCGCAAATGGACGGGCGTCCCTTCCTTGGGCCAGGCGTGACGCTGGAGGAACTGGATCAACGAGACACGGCCTTCGGTCATGCCGACCGCTTTGACGAGAAATACGACATGGTGCGATTCCTCCGTAAGGGGAGATTCACCTATTGGCGGAGTTATCAGCCGTTCAATTTCGACGGCCTCTATAACGAATATCGATACAAACAGGCGGCTTACCGCGAATGGCGCGATCTTTACGAGAAGGGCCAAGTCAACGACAGACAAAAGGCCTTCTTTGAGCCTCGCCCACCTGAGTGTCTTTTCGATTTGGAAAAGGACCCGCACGAAACCCACAACTTGGCAGGTGATCCCGCCTACGCCAATGTATTAGTGACGATGCGGCGGCTAATGCAAGAGCGTGTGAAAAGCCTGCCCGATCTCAGCTTTATACCCGAACCCATCTTTATCAAAGAAAGCGGCGGAGACGGGTTTGGATACGCCAGCAAGCATAAGGCTCGGATTGCCAGGTTGGTCGATATTGCCGATCTGCAACTATTGCCGTTCGAGGAGGCTTATCCATCTTTGCAGCAAGCCTTGGCGTCGGACGATCCCTTGGAGCGCTATTGGGGCATCATCACGTGCAGCGCTTTTGGCAAAAAGGCAATGCCCCTTGCGGAAAAAATCCGCCGGCTCGCTGAGTCCGACGAATGCCCGTTTGTGCGTACTCGCGCTGCAGAATTTCTGGGATTGACAGGCCTAGGTGACCCTGGCCCCATCCTCATCGACGTTCTGAAGAAGATTGACGATCCAGCCGGAGCAAACCTCATCCTCAACACGGTTGTTCTTCTTCGGGATGGCGCACCCAGGCTGCAAATCGACCTTTCGCCGTTGCGTGATGCTTCTTGGTTTACCGCGTCGGGTGAGGTTTCGAGGCGTGTCAACTATCTCTTTGGCCAGGGCCAATAAGACGATCATTTGTTTTTTCCTGGCCTCTGAACGCTGCGACATTCTCGATTCATACAGTGGCCGAAAGACCTGTCGGTGCACACAGTTCGATTGAAACGCGTGTCGGCTTGGTAATCGTAGGACCAACCGCGAAAGACAGCTCAGGGGAGCGATGACATGACAGGTTTTACATGTTGCAATCGTCGGTCGTTCTTAAGGCAATTCGGCGCACTCTGCTGTGGTGGCATCGGACTCAGCTTAAACGTCCGAGGCGAAACATCGGGAGAGGAAGCCCGCCTGGCGTTTCGCCCTGAGGGCGACGGATTTGCCTTTGACACAGGATTGCTCCGCGGAACACTGCGTCAGCAAGGGCGCCCTATCGGAATGGCGCCTCT
>Ga0209608_1002355_pt1 | contig 13553 bp, 17 predicted proteins | sample AD_UKC130_MetaG_FD_184428 | JGI IMG/M metagenome (GOLD analysis project Ga0209608, IMG submission 184428) | Active sludge microbial communities of municipal wastewater-treating anaerobic digesters from Canada - AD_UKC130_MetaG (SPAdes) (version 2) | ecosystem: Engineered > Bioreactor > Anaerobic... | reverse complement strand
TTTTCCTTATAAATTTCCATCCACTGCACATTTATTATTAATAGGTCATATAACTACCACTAAAACTTCTGGAGCGACTAATAGTTATTTATATTATGGCCAAACATCTGAAACCGATATATGGGATTATGGAAAAAGTGTTGGAACACAAGCTTGGACAGTCATATTAAGTATTCAAAAACAATACATTATTAAATTTCTTTTGAGTTCGCCAACAGCAACTAGTATAGGCAATGGTTCACAAATAATTAGTACTACTGGACCTTATTATTTATTTTGGAAAAATGGGAAGAACACTACTGCATATTTAAATTTTCACGTAATTTATTTAGGATAATTCAAAAACAAAGAAAGCCTCCTTTATGGGAGGCTTCTTCTTTCTTAAGCAGCATTAGTCAAACTTAGATATTAGTGCTCTCTTTTCCACCAGCTCACGATACTTAGGATTCTGTAGCTTCTTAGTGTCCGTTAGTGCCTCAAACATTTCATGAGGAGAGCTAAAGGGTACTATATCTTCCCTGGTATTAGCACTACCGTCAATGTATCCTCCTGAAACTTGTTGAGTATTAGCAAGATACTGAGCTTTCAATCCTAATAAAGCCCATTTCATGACCTTAGGGTCTCCAGAAAGCATAAGTGCATTAAACTCCTCCCTTTCTTCCTTAGACAGCGTTTTGTTTGCCCACTCAGCCATAGAAGTAAATGCCCCTTTACCACCAACTGTATCATAAAGCTTGTCTAAGATTGCGTCTGCTTCTGAGCGCAGACCTTTGATAGCCAACTGTAGCTCTGTCTTAGTAAACCCTTTGTCTAAAAATGGTTTTAAGTCATCATCGCTAAGATTATCCTTGTAAATTAGTGATTGCAATTCTGGTAGTATATCATCTATAGCTACCTTAGTCTTCTCTTTCTCTTCCTTTACTTGCGGGGCTTCTTCAGTGGATAGCAAAGGTTTTACTGGAGCTTCTTTAGCTTCTTCAGGTTTAACTTCTGCTGCTTCTTGAGGCTGAGCTTCTACTGCCTTTTTTTCTTTAACCTCTTGAGCTTCCACCAATTCTTTACCTTCTTCTAACCCAATTTTTCTTTCCTCCATACTACACACCTCCACCTATAATATTTTGTGCTGCTTGCATTTGCAGCATTTGTTGTTGCTCTGCCATTAATTCTTCCTGAGTCTTAATTAAACCCTGAGCATTTAGACTTAGACTGCTAACAATCTGAGTAAGATATTCATACCAGTTTATATATTGCAGTGCTGGTTGAATGTTCCCTACAGCGCTAAGAAATGTTAATAGCTTGTTTAATTCAGTTGTCCTAGCCAGTGCTTCAAATCCACTGGTAAGAACAAGTTTTACATCTTCTTCGGGAGGTTGGGGAAAATTTTTTTGTATCTTTTCTCTAATAAGCTGTAATAATGGCTTTTGTAATTCTTCAGCCAATAGAGTGTAGACACCTCCCAACAACGCCTCTAACTCTTCAGTAAGCCTTCTAATCTCTTCAGCGGTAACCCTTTCAGCGCTACGTGGATTGAACACTAGGAACATTTGGTTAATACGATTTTCTAGTTGCATTATCTGCTCCTGCGCTGTCTTTAAGTCTGCATAAGAACTAACGCCCATGGTGCCAACATCATCCTTGTTACCAATGATGATGTCACCGTTCTTAGCATTCTTTATCAAATTTATATTAGTCTCAGCGCTAGGACGCACAAGAAATATAGTCTTAGCAGCAGCTAGCGCTGAGTTAGTGACCGCCTTAGAAAGGCTCTCAAGGTTTAACAGGTCTCCTAGTACCTGTTCAACCAGTCCATGTCCATATTCGTTGTTAGTCCAACGCAACACAAGGATAGGTAATAGCTTTACCCACTTCCTTGTGTTAGGGACCTCTAGCTCTCCTATTTCTTGCCACATCTCCCACTTACCATCTGTGAGCTTAGCAGCGGTAAAAATGTCATACATATCGCTGCTTAAGCCTGAAGCTGCACTTTGTATATCAGCTGCTGAAGCTATGTTCTGTTGAGCTATAAAGTCTCTGAGGGCTTTAGGGAGCGTGTCTTTATCTACAGTTTCCCTAAGGATAACTTCAGTAAGGTTCATAGCTTTATCACGGACTACCACATAGTCTCGCAAATTATATAACTTTAGCTTGTCATCTTTAAACCACAGAGCCACGTTTCCTGTGATAATAAGATGTTTCAACGCTTCTGATAACGTATATCTTACTGATAGCTGGTTCAGTTCTTGCATAGTCATCTTCTCTAACAGTGTTAGATAGTCCTCAGCAGAGTTTACAACATCTCTAGGCAGTGAAGCCCTTAAAGCTTCATCCAGCTTATATGTGAAAAATCCCCCAGTGGGAGGAAGCAATGCTAACAATAGTTTTGATGATAAATTGTTTACTCCTCGTGCTCCAACTGATTGCCACGGTTGGTACAAAGGCTGATTATCATTATTATTTGGTGGAAAAATATATTGGAGTGTTAATGCTGAACAAGTTTCAGCAATGTTCATTAAACTTTGCTTACGCATTGCCAACTTCTGAAACTTACTTTTCAAAGAAGTTTCCTTCAACTCTTCCATACTTATCCTCCTCCTTTAGATTATATAATTCCAAGCAAGCGTCAATAAGTTCACGCTTGCCCGCATACATCCATATAGTTCTATCATTATCCGCAATATTTGGACATTTAGGTGGATATAGCTTGTCTAAATATTTCACTAGGTCTTCTGCAGACAATGGGATTCCTATTCTATCTTCCATATATTTTAGTCACCTCCTTTAATTATAATCTTAATGCTATACCCTCTCATTGCCCCTAGAATCCATTTTGTTATAGCAACCAAGGTAATCTGTCATACAACAACACCCAAAGGCTCCTAGGGGCTCCTACGCTTAGGTAACTTTTGTAATCCTAATAAATACTACAAAACATTTGTTTCACAATCTCCTCCAGCAGAACAGGCAAATGCTGCTGAAGTGTTGCTATGACTTTCTAAGACTGAGCTATCAATAAGAAACTCTGCTTTCTTTTTGGAAGCTTTCCGAAGTTTCTTTACCATAGAATCATAGGTTTCTTTGTCTATTACTTCATAAGGTGCTTGCGGGAAGGAGTTATTATCTGGTAGGAACGTTATTCCAACAATTTTGTCCAAATGTTGCTTTAGCCAATCTTCCACTATTTCCCACTCTATATCATCCTTAACCGTGATAGTAGTGGACGGATTATGGTCTGCCCATACCCATTCCATCATTAAATAATACTCAATTTGTTCTACTACGTCTCTATCCCTATGGTTAGGATATTCAAGAGGAAATTCCACAACTAAGGTTTCATTGTTATACACATCTTGAAACAATTCAAACCCAAAGCTTTTTAGATAGTCCACCAGTGGGTCATTTTTGTTAATTCGTAACCTTCTAATTACATAACGCCCAAAACTGTTATGTAATCCAGGCGTGGTGCCCAGAATTTGACTGGCTGTGCCACTAGGCTTAACAGTTGTAATGGCTTTTATTTCAGGAAGTCCATATATTTCTGCTACTTGTTTAGCATATTCACGAACTTCTCTACGCAAATCTGTTAGTATTCTTTCGGTATTGAAAGAGTGTTCACTAAGTATTGGATGATTTCTTAAGCCTGTTAAAGATACTCCCAACAAGGGTTCAGTTTCAGCGTTTTGTTTCCATCGTGGGTCTAATACTGCTGTATAATCTGTATTTAATGACTGTAATATTCCAAGTAGTGTAGCCATCTTTGCTTTTACAATAAGCGTTTCTTTTGTGTCATCAGGTTCTACATGGACTTCAGTTAAGTTACAGAATTGAAATGGTCGCAAGATTATTTCGCCACACGGATTAGTTCCTAAAAATTGTTCATCGTATAAATCCCTTCTAAGTTTAACCCATTGCTTATCTTTAGCATATTTTCGATTAAAAATTCCAGGCTCACCAATGTTATTTGCTTTCCAATGGTGTACTAGGTCTTTTGCATTAACCTCAATAGTATTATCTATTGCAATTGAGACATTTGAATATGCCAACCACGGCTCAGTTTCCCAAAAGCCATCATATTTAAGGTTAAAAGCGTCCTCATAATCAGCTAAAGCTATACAAGCACTCCTGCGGACGCCTCCTGATATGACTGTATTTGCTACAAGATTAGCTAGCGTAAATATTTCTTTTGGTGTCCATTGCTTTCCAGGCTTAGTGGTAAATAACTCTATTGTCTTGTCAAAAAGAAAGCGTAAAGGCTCAGGTCCACTGGCTGTACCTCCAAATGTTTTTAGAGGAGCTCCAGCTGGTCTAATCAAACTATAATCAAATTTAGGTATCATTCCACCTTGAAGATTGTAGAGCAAAGATAAAAATGCGTCACGCCAACCTTCTTTAGAGTCCCCAACAACAATGGTAATATTGCCTTCTCTAAACTTTGTAGGTCTAGGAGGAAGTTTTATGCTAGCCTTTTCAACACTATAGCCTACACCTACTCCTAGCATTAGTAAAATAAACATATCAGCAAAAGCTTCCCATGAATCAAAAATTAGATAACTACAATTGTAGATAGCTTCTGGATAGTATGGAAGCGCCCTGCCTGCTGAAGCTAACCCACGCATTGAGCCTAAAATATCTTTGCTTTTAAACAATGCTATAGCTGTAACATAATCTTTTGCAACTTCAGGTTTAACAAACTGCCAAAAGTGTTCTTCATATCGTTTAACAGCTTCTTCCCACGTTTCCCTAAAGGACTTTGCATAAGTTCTTTTAAATACCAAATCACTGTAAAAGCTTGCAATATCCATGTTTTCATCCTCCTTATTTAGTTTATTCCTGTGCTACCAAATCCATTAGTTCCTCTTTGCGTAACCCTTTTAGATTGTCCCTGATATAAGCTAATATTTTCAGAAGGTACAGAATGTATTAATGCTTGAGCTATTCTATCACCTCTTGCAATTAATTGGGGATATTTTGTTGCATTGAATAAAACAACCTTCCATTCACCAGTATAATCGGGGTCTATAACACCCGTTAAAACTATTAAGCCTTTAGAATTCAATCCCGAACGCCCCACTATAGTAGCATATATTGATGACAACGAGACATCCCATGATACACCAGTAGGTACAACGCATATTTCCCCAGGTTCTAAAACAAAATTTTCAGCACTCCTAAGGTCAATACCTACATCACCTGGATTAAATAAGGGTTGTAAATCTTCATCACTGTAATAAATAAATATCATACTTGTTCTACCTCCTTTTCTTTTGGTGGTGTCCAAAGTTTTACACTTTTGGTCTTACAGTCATAGTGGTCCTTATCAAGAATAAAAGCCAGCCTTGCTGTCATTAAAGCGTCATCATAGGTAAGACCGTGACTCAGATAAGTTTCAACAACAGTTTTCCAATAGTGTTCAGGCTCTACTTCATCCAATAGTTTCCTAGCTTTTACCTTTCCTATTCCAGGGACTCCATAATAACCATCACCTGGGTCCCCTTGTAACACCAGTTGATAAAAGAAACGTGTAGCTTCTTCAGGAGTAATAGTAAACAATGTATCCTTACGCCAGTTATAGTGTGTAGAGGATATTTGTTGCATATCTTTGTCTGTAGAAGCTATTATATACTCTTTATCTCTTTTGGAAACCAATATACCTATCACATCATCAGCCTCCAAATTATCTATATACAAACAAGGATATTCAACTTCCACATATGCTCTAAGCTCTGAAAGCAACTCAGGCTTTTCTTTATCAGCACGGTTGAGTTTATAAGTGGAACTTAACTGCTTGCGAAAGTTATTAAACCCGCTGAGGCATACTAAATATTCTCTTGCTTCAGTACGCTGAACCAAATTGCGTATAAAGTCATCAATGCGTTCTTGAGCAATTATAATATCATCAACAATTAGTTTATCAAACATCTTTTGCTGAGACTTGAAAGCTACTTGAAATAAAACAATGTCCCCATCTATTAGTAAAACCTTCATGCTCTCACTCCTTTCTAATGGGTTTCAGCCCAATTCATACCTATTTTAGCCTCACCATCTAACGGACATCTAAAGTTATAAAATCTTCCTGCAGCTTTGATAGCTTTGACACCTTCTTCAGCAATAATATTGGCAAGTTCTTTCTTAGCTTCTATCTGCCATTCGTCATGAATATTGGCTACAAACTCATAATCTTGCCCTGGAATAAGTCCTTTAGACTGCAATGAGTTGTCTAAGATTACCAGCGCTCTTTTCATAACAATGGCACCCGCACTCTGTAATAGTAGGTTAAGTGCTTTATAAGAGTCTCTAACAAACAATGGGACTCCATCTAGACTCTTAATAAAGCTTCCTTTGGCTTTATTTTGGACATCCTCTATCAGTGCTGGTAAACCTTGAATGTTATTTAAAAATTTTTGCTTCAACTTTGCTCCTTTAGACTCTGGTATTTCTGCTATCTGAGCTAGCAAAGATGTACCAGCGCCATAAAGAAACGCATAAATAAAACGTTTTGCTTGCGCGCGGGTTTTCAAACCTGCCGCTTGCTGGTTATAAGTGTGTATATCTCCCTGCAGAATTTGGTGAGCATACACACCATTGTCATAGCGTGCTAAATAATGAGCTAAACAACGCAGTTCTAACCCGCTAGCATCTATCCCAACCAAGCAACGGTTGTCATTGGGAGCAATGAATAGCTTTCGAAACTCTGAATCTGTAGGCATTTGGGCAACGTTGGGAGATGAATGTGTCATGCGTCTAGATACAGCGCCTAGAGTGTTAACGGTACCATGGACCCTACCATCTGCTTTGATGTGTTTCAGCACTCCCTGATTGCCCTCCGCAAGCAATCCTGCTAACTTTTGAAGGTTTAAATAACGACTAAGTAGTTTTGCTTCAGGATAATCAAGGGAATTCAATGCCTCTTCATCAATGATAGGGTTGCCTAATTCTGTAAATTTCTGAGGTGTCCAACTATATTTCTCTTGCAACTTGAGGGCTATATGCTTTCTTGACCCTGGATTAAACTTAACTTTAACTATCTTAGGGTCACCAGCATTAATTCCCTTCGCTTTATTAGCTTTCTTATACACTCCAGCCTGCTCCTCCCAAGGTGGAAAGGCTTTTTGGAGCTCTTTTTCTATATCAGCCATTTCTTTGTAATAGCTTCCCAAAAGTTTCTTAGCTGCTTCAATATCCAAAGCAAAGCCATAAGCTATTTGTCGTTGTATAATCTTTGCTACTTCTGTTTCCATCAGGAAAGGCTCCCAAACATTTTGGATGAGTGGGTATAGAAAGTCAAACAAGACTTTTGTAACCCTCACATCCTGTCGTGCGTAGTTTAAAAGCTCTTCTTGATTCTCAGATGTCATAACCCAATCCGTGCGCTGCTCTCCCCATGTATCCTTTAGCTCTCCTAAACGCAATCCCCATGCTTCTAAGCTATGAGAGCCCCTAAGTCTAGGAGGCAGCTTTAGTTTCCATTGAGGATAGAAACGTTCCTCAAGGTTATACAAGTCTCCAAATAATAACCTTGACATGATTAATGTATCCCAAACTTGTACATCTTCTCTAGGCTTGAATTGATATAACTTTGCTAGTACTGGAAGGTCAAAGTTGACTACATTGTGCCCAATAAGTATATCATAACTGTTCAACTTGTTCAAGCCTTCTAAAGGGTTTAAGAACATCATTATCTGTTCAGATTGCATATCAAACACAGTAATTATGTATACTACAGCAGGGTCTAATGAGTCTGTTTCTATATCAAATATAGCCATTGATTGCTTAGACATACTGTTTCACCTCCTTTACTATGCATGATATACTTCAGTTTCATAAAGCTTTCCTGAAATATACTCTAGCGTTCCCATCAATCCTGTATTCTCACCAAATAATCGATTCTTCAGAGCGTACACTTCAGTACGCCTTCTGTCTTCAGGCTGCTTAGCAACAATGTTTCGCTGAAGACTGATAACATTGTCACTAAGCTGTCCAATGGACCCCGACCCTCTGAAGTCTTTTATAGAAATTTTACCACCCTCTTCAGGGGCTTTACCCCGATAAGAACTATTGTTCGAGACATGGCTTATCATGATTACTCCAATATTAGTATTCTCTATAAGACTTCTAAGGCGGGTAAGGAATACGTCTATAGTCTTTCGTTCATCCTGAATTTCTAGTCCGCTTATAAGGATAGTTAAATGGTCTAAGAATAGAAAGTCTATCCCTTCCGCCTTTGCTAGATATTCTATCTTCTGCAACATATTAAGAGGGTCAATAGAGCCAAAATGGTCGTAGAACAATAAGCGCTCTTTAAATTTTCCTATGCTTGCTTTCATGGACTCAGGTGGTATTAGCTCTCTATTTAAGTATAAATCACCAAGAGCAACATTATTGTCCATAGCAACAAAGCCTAACAAGGTTTTGGTAACAGTTTCTTCAAGGGCTATATATGCTATCTTAACACTGGGATTAAGTATTAGAAGGTCATAAGCAAGCTGTCTCATATAGGTGCTCTTGCCTACTCCTGTACCAGCACCTATCATAGTCAACTCATGCTTTCGAAGACCCATATAAAAGTTATTGAAGTGATTGAAACCTACCTTGAAGTTTTCATTCTCTGGAGTCTTCATAACCTTCTCTAGGTCCATTTCTTCAACACTGATTAGGTGGTCTGGGCGATATAGCCTAGCTTGCTTTATATAATTTAAGACAGCATTAGCACCCGAAGCAAGAAACACTTCATTAGCGTCCTTATACGGTGCAGAGTCTATAATATATACCTTTCCTGGTGGAAGCTGCATTACCAGTTTTTCCACCGCCTGCTGCCCAGCTTTGTCGGTATCAAACCAAAGGTATATCAATTCAAACTGTCTTATGAAGTCATAGTTTTCAAGAACAGCTTTGGTAGCATTAGCAGCACCATTAGGCACGCTAACTACCAAAAACTGCTTTAACTTTAACTGAGCAACTGTAAGACAGTCTATTTCTCCTTCAGTGATAATGAGATATGGCTGCTTCTGATACAAATGCTGCCCAAACAGCTCTACATGGGCAGTGCCACCTCCAAGCCAAAAGAACTGCTTATCGGGAGTTCGGATGTGTTGCTTACGTTTGCTGCCATAACGGTAATTTGCTACATGCACAATTTGACCGTTATAGCGACCTATGCCATAATCGTAAAAACGGCACACCTCCTCTGATAAGCCACGTTCAGGAATTTCAGCGTAACCATAGGAAATAATATCCTTTACTACTTCATCAGCTTCCACGCTTTGTTTGCCTCCTTTTGCTGGAACATAGGTGTTGCAAGAAAAACAATAGAAGCCATCGGAATAAAGGGCTCCAGCATCACTAGAGCCACAGTATTGACAGGGAATATGAGCTTTAATAAGAATTGTATTTTCTTTTCTAGTTATCATCTTCTGTAGTGACTTCATCATCATTACCAAACGGTGTTTTTACTACTTCTTCAATAATATCTAAAATTCCATCTACAAAGTATTCTTTTTTCTCTGGGTCAATTTCAAGTGCTTCAATTGCTGATTCTATCCAGAATTTGTTTATAAACGCTAAGTAGGTTAGCAACACATCATATGTGTGTTCATGCGTAAATTCAGCTTCCATAGCCATGTTTTCTAGGTCAATATGAATCACAATGTATTCCTCACCCAATTTTATCTTTTCATTCTCTTCCATAGGTATTACCCCCTTATATATATTTTTATTTTTCCCAATGCTATGCCCTCTCATTGCCCCTAGAATCTATTTTACTCTGCCTACTAAGGTAATCTATCAGGACGACCTAAGCAAACGGTCCTAGGGGCTCTTACGATGAGGTAGCTTCTGAAACACACTATCTTTCTATAAAGTGTTCCAAAAGTTCACGTCGTGTCATGCTACGCGGAAATTCTCTTTCTGGTTCTTCCAACCACTCCTGAGGAACAGTCTTGAATGCATACTTAAACCCATTTTTCTTGCACCAGTCGCTATATCGTGTGTTAGAGTTCTTATTTATTTTGTTGTCTGAAGCAAAAATAATTCGTAAGTCTAAAGTAGGGTATAGCAACTTTACATTCTTAAGTTTTGTTCTATCTTCTGGCAAAAACCAGCCTTTCACCTCCAATGCAATGCCATTAGGTAATACAAAATCTGGTGTATATGATGTAAACTTTACATAGTTGAATTTGCGGGGCTCATAAAGAGCTTTTACTCCTCTTTCTTTCAAATCTGCCTCAACCTTCTTTTCGAAAGTTGAGCGTTTATAGCGTGGCTTTGAGCCCCAATACTGATATTTTTTCTTCTCTGACATCCCCACTAAAATCCCCCTCTTTAGGATATTAAAAGTCTCCTTCAGAATCACCTTGAAACATTTCAAACATTGTATCTAATGATTCCATCTCAGGACTACCAATGGCTTCAAATAATACTCCGCTGTCTAAGCCATCGCCTTTTTTAACTAGCTGGACAGCGTCTAATCGAAAGCTAATTCCATAACCCCTTGAAGCGGGCATATAATAAGGAATTGCAGTAACTTGAAGGTTTACTGTGTCCCCTCTGTGAATTTCTGAGGCTGATAAAGGCTTAACATTGCGGTCAAAAACACGAACAACGTTTTCCTTTATCCTTTCCTGCCCCATAGAGTCTGTAAATCTAAAGATAGCGTTAGTCTTACCTTTAATCTGATAAGAGCCATCGTCTAATTCAGTAAAAGGCTCTATAGGAATAATATTTTTTACATTAGGATTAGCCTCCTTTACATATTCCATAGCTTTCGGCATTAATTGCTCCCTTACCTGTTTAACAATAGGATTGCTTGGAGTAATGATTCCTTCAACACGATATACCCCGTCTTTGTTCCATTTAGTATCGGGGTATTCTAAGTACACCCACTGGGTTAGCACGTCTTTAATCACCAATGGGATTTTAAACTTTTTAACCTTACTATTTGCCATATTCTATTCACTCTCCTTTATATTAAATTGTTTATCAATAACATCTACAGTGGCTTTAAAGACTTCATCTGGAGTCTTATTAGCCACATCTATAACTTCTATTTCAGGATATAGTGCTGGTAAGATAGTCTTATACAACGTTTGAGCAGCAGCCTGAATATCCTTCTGAGATTCAAAGAAGTCTGGCTGCCAGTCTCCATCAAACTTATGAAAGTTTTCTAAATGTGAATTAATATACACCAACGTTAATTCTGGTGTATAAAGAATATACCTTTGGAAAAAGTCCGAAAGTTCATTAATGAAGTTAACAGTAGTAGGCACATCAGCTCTCAACATTGCTCCCTGATAAGCCAATGTAGAATAAAAATAGCGGTCTAGAAGAACTACATCATAGTATTGGATAGCTGAAGAAATGTCGTGTTGTCTGTTGTATATATCTAGCCCAAATAACATAGCTAGACTGGCTGGAGAAAAGCTATAGTTCCTGTTCAGACAAAATGCTATTGATTGCTTAACAAAGTCTGTTGAAGGAAATGCAAAGATTTTAGTGGTGTAGCATTCATGAGCTAAATAATTAGATAGCTTTAGGCTAAGTGTAGTTTTACCTACGCCATCAATGCCTTCTAAACATATTAACATTTTCATAAATAACCCCCTCTTTCCTCATAAAATTTACGTTTCCACAACCTTCTTAAATCTTTTAGAGTCCCCCACCAAAGGTCACCGTCGGGGCTCATTACCATTATCAAATCCTCCGCCCAGTAAGCGTCTGCGCCAAAACAGTCGCTTACTAATTCTTCTATATCCTCGGGGATAATAACAATTTCCCCGTTGTGAATAAACGCTTGCCCGCTCCAAATAAGATATGCATCATTTTCATTCATTATGTGCCACCTCCTTTTCTTTAGTAGCCTTTTTTGGATGATAGCTGTTCCACTCCCTAACTACGCTTACAAAATCATACAAAGAATGGTATTTCTTATACTTCGGCTGTTTAACAATAATATACTTATAATGGTTAAGAATGTTTATTAGGTCATCTAATGGGATGTTTAAATTATCTAATTCTTTTGAATATTCCTTGTTGTCTTTCACACCTTTCACTCTCCTTTTTAAGACAATGATAATACTATTATATCATATAAAAGCTGTCATGTCAATAGACAGGATGTAAATATTTGGTTAAAATATTATTTCGAAGATAAGAGAGTTAAATGAACCATCATGCCATGGCAGCTCCATAGACGCCGAAACAAATTGATGTGTACAGTTATGGAGAGCAGTGACTATCCACCGCTCTCCCTGAAGCCCCACATAGAAGTCGTACGAAGCGTATCCTAATGGAAAGTAAGGGAAGGTTTCAGGATACACTGAAATAGGGCTCAAATAACTTGCGTCATAGCCAAAGAAAAGATGATTGTTAAGAAAGAAAAAGGTGTCCTTAGCCCCTATCTCAAACACTGAATGTTTTTCTATGTAGGGATAGGTATCTAAAGCAACGCCTATGTTTGTTACAGATATATAAGCGTTGCCAAAGGTTATACAGTAGAAAGATATTACCATGAGAAATATAAATAAGAAAAGTAAAACATAGTTCCAAAGATTGTTATAGTCGTTATTCGTCAGACTTCACCTCCTCTTCTTTTTCATAACGTTCCAATGCATAAGTTAAAAGTTTTTCGGGCTTAAATTCTCGGCTAGTAATAAGGATAGCTTTATCTTCTAATGTTTTATTAAGGAAATTATCAGGCATAGTACCTGTAAAATGTATAATATGACCTTCAGAATCCATGGCTATCCACCAAGTCTCTCTAGTAAGATAAGCTAACTTTTCAATCAACATCAATTCTTCTATTAACCTATTCCAGTGTGTTTTTATTAACGCTGCCCAAAACTTATTTTCCATATACTTTCACCTCCTTTTAGTCTGCCCATTCTTCATAGCTATGATATATCTGTCCGCGCCACTCAAAATCTTCATCCCAAGAGACATCTTTGGTGGCTTCTAAAACACTCTCAAAATCTTGTATCCTTTTGTGCAACCTATCTACAATATTCATACCTTTTCACCTCCTAATCTATCATTTGCTCATCCACAGAGTTTTCTCTCTTCTCCATGGACGCATAATTTGTTCCTAATTTCAACCAAAATTTCACCATACCATCGTACCTCCTTAAGTTATTTCAATGCCTTATAGGTAAACTATAATTTGCAATTACTGTATTATCGTACATATTATTTCCTCATTAATAAGGAAGTCCCAGAGTATGCGCAGGTCCTAAACCTGCTGCCTCAATCGAGGATTGAGACTTCTGGGACTAATATTATTATACCATAAATGAATGCGTTAAGATTATATCCTTATCTATATTCTCATACATTTCCATAACATCATCAATTGGCAATTTTAGCTACCAAAACTTCAAAATCATCTGTTGATATGTTTGCTTTCTTTACTCCCTCATATAACCTCAGCAACGCTTTCTGCCTTGAATCATCAAATGCTTTATAAATTTCTTCTTCAAACATTTTTATTGTTTCTTTAACACTATCTTTCACATGTTCTTGTATATTATATACAAGATTTTCGCGCTCCCCATCACATAATTCACCTA
>Ga0209608_1002354_pt1 | contig 13554 bp, 11 predicted proteins | sample AD_UKC130_MetaG_FD_184428 | JGI IMG/M metagenome (GOLD analysis project Ga0209608, IMG submission 184428) | Active sludge microbial communities of municipal wastewater-treating anaerobic digesters from Canada - AD_UKC130_MetaG (SPAdes) (version 2) | ecosystem: Engineered > Bioreactor > Anaerobic... | reverse complement strand
CACGAAATGACCGCAGTGGAACGATTCCCTGTTCCCGTAGCCCCAACTCCACAAAGACGTTCTCACCACGGACCGCCAAGACCTTGCCCACGTGCCGCGACTCAGGCTCTAACTGCCCAACTTTGACTTTCGCCGATGTCTCCTGGATCAACTCTTCCACCGGTACATCACCCAGGGCCTCGGCATACTCCTTCTCCAAATCCGGCGGCAGTCCTAGCCGACGATTAAAAAGGCTCTGATCGGTTGGCTCTTTCTTTAGGACAAGCGCCACATCCCGGGCCTCGGCCTGCAATTTGGCCAATTCCGAATCCAACTCGCGTTCCTTCTCATCTTCCTCGGGAAGATCGAATAACCTGGCATCGGAAGAGACAAGCGGCGGACTACTCGGCGGCAATGCCTCCGCGGGTTGCGCCGTCTCCATTTTCGGCTCCGGCAAAGACGCCGACTCGGTCTCCTGCTCCTGCGATGTTCTCTGGGTCTCCGTCTTGACCTCTGATTGGGTCGTCACCGCCGGGAGGGGAGACTGTGGGGAACCACCGGCGAGACCATCGCCGGGAGAGCCCGTATCCTCCTTACCTCCTGCCTGCCCGGGAACCGTGGGTTTGCTTCGAAACGGCATCAGCGGCCGCCCTGGGCGAGGCCGATAGGCTGCCGGGTCCCGCTGTGAACCAATCAGGATTCGCGGACGATTGGGGCGGGCTTCTGTTTCCTGGGAATCCCTTCCTTGGTTCGTCTCACTCGCCGGCTGAGAAGTCTTACTGGAGGAACCCTGCTGGTCATCAGGAGGAAGCAAGGACTGCGGATTGTTACTCATCGGACCAAAACTCACATCACAACTGGTGGTCACCAAATCGCAAAGCCACCATGGCCCGCGGCCTTTTACTGCCAAAGGCCACGGTCCGGGGCCAATGCCAAACACTTTATTCTACCGCCCTGCGGGTATTTGCTCCAGGCAGCGATGCGGCAGGCCCAAGCGCCGTGCGACATCGCCAATTCGCCCACCGGCAAAGCTGCCCCGGCAAAAAGGGGGAGCCGCCTCTTACAAGAGGAAACACCCCTTGAAGCCTTCTCGAAGAGATTCTGCCAGGATAAGGCCACCCCCAGAAGAGGGGATATGACACTCCTACGCTTGTAGAAAATCATTTCGAGTGCTTGCAATTGAATTTGGGGAGATTATAATGCCGGGCGGAATTTGGGAGGGCTGTTACAGGCGCCAGGGAAACTCCTCGGGGGAATGGTTGGCGATCGCATCGGGGGAACTTTGCCATGAAGACGCGGCGAACGCTCACGGGTATCCTTGTCCTGGGCTTAATGGCCCTGGGCTCGCAACTCCGCGCGGCCGACCTCGAAATTGAACTTATTCCTGAGTTGGACCTCTTCGGGAATCAAATTGAGGTCATCCAAGGTTATCAGTGGGGCGGGGAAATGGCGCTCGCCTTTGGCATCTATGACACGGGCGCAAGCGTGGTAACTCTCTCGGCTGCGGATCGGGCTTTCTTCGAGTTGCAAGGGTCCGTTGTGCCCATTAAAGTCCCAGGAGGTGCACAAGCCGACGCCATCGACGGTGTTGTCATTGGCGACGTTTCGATGCCGATGACCTTTTGGGCCGACGGACTGCACGCCGTCTCCATTAACTGGTCGTCAGTCTCTTGGGAAATGGAATTCACTTATGACTTATCGGGTGGGGCTACCGTTTCGGGCGTTCAGGTGTTTGTCGGAACCGAAGAAGGAAGTCCGCAACTCCCCAACATTGCGGGGACACCCATTCACCTGGGCACCCTAACTGGCTCAACGGAGCGTCCCGCAGCCAAGATTGACATGTTGGGTTATGAGTTCGACTTCGGCGAATTCTTTTCTGACGATCCTTTCTTGGGACCACTCTTCCAGGGCATCGTTTTCTATATGCCGGACCTGGCATTTGTCCCTTCGGCAATGCGTCTGGCTGGGATAGCGGGTGAAACGACCGACCCGGTACGGATTCCGCTCTCGCTGTTTGGACCAACAAATCACCCTGATCCGGGCGACGAAACGACGGTGGCCCCCAATCCCGTGCAAGCCCAGGTCTCCCTCCAAGAGGCCCTCATGACAGTAGCCGATGCCTTGTTCCTCTTTGATACAGGGGCGTCGGTGAGTGTTATCACAACGGCTTTGGCCGAACAACTCGGGCTAAACTTGAATTCGCCTGAAACGACACTGGACATCGTTGGTGCTGCCGGGGCGCCGATTACCGTGCCGGGTTTCACGCTGGATAGCTTATCAATCCCGATTGACAGTGATTTTGATGGGCTTACCGATGGGGTCCTGCGGTTTCTCAACGCACCCGTTTTTGTCCTCGATCTCGTGGAAGGCCTGGATGGTATCCTCGGCATGAACCTATGGAACACCGCTAAAGAGATGCTCTACGATCCCTTTGATCCCCTTGGGCCTTCGGTGCAGGTGACATTCCTCACGGCAGCGCGGGAGATCCCGTCCGATGAGGAGTGGGAGTTGCTACAACTGCTTGCCGCTTTGGACCCCATGTTTGGACAATTGTTGGGGATTCCGAGTGGTCCGTTGTCCTTCCCGCGGTTTGAGATGCGGGGTGCAGGCGGCGATCTGGGAGGCGGTGGCGAAGAAGTCATCCCCGAACCTGGCAGTTTGACCATCCTCGTGCTTGGCGGCGGCCTGCTTGCAATCGCTGTGCGACGCTCTCGACAGCGACCAGCAAAGATCGCGTAGGTTAGCGTCACGCACAATACGTCTTCCAAGAGCCTATCCCCAAGAGTCCCCCTCTCGCTCCGGAAGAGGGTTGGGTCACCGACCAAGCCATCGTCATGGCGGTGTCCAAGAGTCTCCTCCGGGAGAGGGTGGGGGTGAGGGCAAGTGAACGTCGGAATCCATTGAGAAAACCGGCAGTAACTGAAGCCACCCTCACCCCCCAACCTTTCTCCCGCCGAAGGGGCGAGGGGAGGTTATGGGATAGGCTGTAGGTAACCGAACGGTTGCGATCACAAACAAGCGTGCCCAACTGCATGCGAACTGCTTTCCCGCTACGGACATCGATCGCACCCGGGCTACTGACCTGCCGATTCTCGCGGCGTTTTCTGCACAGGCGAGGGTTTTTCTTGGTTCGCAGGGATGTCGCGTCGGGCGTCAGCTTGAAACTGCTCCCAGAGGCGGTTCCACAATTCTTCGAGTTGCTTGGCCTTTTCCGGCTCTTTTTGGATGAGGTTTTCGGTTTCCCCGCGATCCGCGGCGAGGTTGTAAAGCTCCCAGGGTTCGTCGTGGGCCGCCACTAATTTCCAGTCGCCCACCCGAATGGCCCGGTTTCCCTCGTGAAGGAACCAGAGATACTCGTGCGAAACACTTCCATCTTGAACAAAGAGGGGAGCGAAACTTACACCCGGAAACGGCGGCCGCGGCTGTCCGTTCCACTCCTGCGGCAAGCTAATCCCCAAGATGTCCAAAACCGTGGGAACAACATCAATGAAGTGGATCGGCGTATGTCGCAACTCGCCCTGACTCTTGATACCGGCAGGCCAGTGGACAATCAGCGGCGTGGAAATCCCCCCTTCGTGAACCCAGGTTTTGTGACGCCTGAACGGCGTGTTGCTAGCACTCGACCAGCCGGGGCCAAGGCAGAGGAACGTCTGGGCGCTGCCCGGCGGGGCCTTGGGATCATGGCCATCACCCCGAACCATAATCTCGGCACTGGCACCGTTGTCGGAGGCAAACATGATGAGCGTGTTGTCGAGGGCATTCATCGCCTTCAGTTGCTCGAGCACCTCCCCAATGGCCTGATCCATGATATGGACCATGGCGGCGTGGATCGCCATTTTGGCCACCTGGAAGGCCTGCTGCTCTTGGGTGAGCTGATTCCAAGGGAAGGGGCGATTGACCTCGTATGGCCCGAGGATTTTTAAGGCCTCCGGGAAATGGTAGGGCGGTCCGACTTCAATTTCCATGGCGGGCGGACGGTTCTTGACCAAGCCCATCTGCAAAAGACGCTTTCCCCGCTCCTCCTGGATGACATTCCAACCAACACGGTATCGATCCATGTAGTGCGCAATTACGTCCTGCGGCGCCTGCAACGGGAAATGGGGTGATGTAAAACACAAATGAAGAAAGAACGGCTGCTCGCCGTGCTGCTGGGCATGTTCTTTCAAGTATTTAATGGCAAAGCGGGCAATCTCTGTTGTCAAGTAAAAATTGTCTTCCGGCTTTGGCTGGGGCAAAGGTTTGCCATCTTCGGCATGGTTCTTGGGACCGAAGAACCGATCGTGGTCGTTGACCACATAACCATGATCAAAACCGGTGTTCCATGGCTGGCTGTCGATGTGCCATTTTCCCGAGTGGTAACACCGATATCCGTGTTGTTTGAGGATTTCGGAAAGGAGCGGTGCCCAGGCCGGCCGGGTCCCACGTCCGCCACTGGGAACGCCTGGCACGGTGTCCCGTCGAACCTGCTGGGCGTAGTAGCCCGTCATGATAGCAGCCCGCGAGGGCCAGCATCGGGCCGTGTTGTAACACTGCGTGAAGCGCAACCCGTGGGCAGCCAATTGATCCAAGTGCGGCGTTTCGATTTCACCGCCGTAGCAACCCAGATCGGAATAACCCATGTCATCGGCCAGGATAATGACGATATTCGGTCGCTGCGACCTCGAGCGCACCTGGGCCGTCAACATGGCCTGCGTCTTTGCCGTCACAGACGAGATTGAAACTTGTTGCACGGGTGAGGGGGACGCCCATTTTCCCTCGGCACGATTGGGCCCCGCTTCCGGATGCGGATCGCCTAAGCTGAAGCCGACGAGCCCAATCAGTAATACTGCCAACGATCCCACCATCATCTTCAAGGAGCGGCCAAGCCGAGAGCTGAAACTGAGATAGCGCATCGCGTTGCCTCCCACAATTAGGATTGTACCTTCTGAAACGTCGGGCCTTTCGAGCAGGCGTTGCGCCGGATGTCAATCCATGCAACTATCCCGCAGGTGTCATAACCGTCTGGCAACCATTATAATGTACCGCGGCCATACAACCAGCGTTGGGGCGATGACCTTGGCTGCCCGTCGTGCGCCGAAGGGCATTTGCGCTATCATGTTGAGGGAGATTTGCAGCCATTCCACCTCGATCCTCTAAGAAAGGCCCGAACTATGAAGAACGCACAAAGAAACGATCGCACAGGCAAGTTGGGTCGGCGGGAATTCTTGCAGACATCGAGTGTCTTGGGTGGGGGAATCCTGCTCGCTTCGCCGCTTGCCCGCAGTGTCCACGCGGCGGGAAGCGACATCATCAAAATCGCCCTGATCGGTGCCGGTGGTCGGGGAACCGGCGCGGCATCGCAACTTTTGAATGCTGATAAGGGCGTCAAACTCATCGCTGTGGCCGATGCCTTCGAAAACAAGGCGACAAGTGCAGCACAGCGATTGAAGAAGCAGTTTCCTGATCAGGTCGATGTCCCACCGGACCGGATCTTCACCGGTTTGCTTTGCCACCAGGGGGCCTTGGCTGCTGATCCCGATTTGGTCGTCCTGGCTACTCCGCCGGGATTCCGACCCATGCAGTATCGAGCGGCGATCGAGGCCGGCAAGCATGTCTTTATGGAAAAGCCTTGCTGCGTCGATGCACCGGGTTACCGATCGTTGATGGAAACAAACAAATTGGCTGACGAAAAAGGCCTTTTCGTGGCCGTCGGCCTACAGCGCCGCCATGAGCCGCGCTACATCGAGACGATCAAGCAATTACAGTCAGGGGCTATCGGCAAGATTCATTTCATCCGCGTGTACTGGAACGGCAGTGGTATTTGGAATCGACCGCGCGAGCCGGGCATGACGGAAATGCAGTACCAGGTGCACAACTGGTATCACTTCTGCTGGTTAAGCGGCGACAACATCGTGGAACAACATATCCACAATTTGGACGTGGCCAATTGGGTCCTGGGCGACCAGCACCCAGTCGAGGCCAACGGCATGGGTGGGTGCACCGCCCGTTATCTGGGCGAATTCAAAGGCACCGGACAAATCTTTGACCACCACTTCGTTGAATTCACCTATGCCGACGGCACTAAGGTCTTTAGCCAGTGCCGCCACATGAAGAATTGCTTCAACGCCGTGACGGAATTTGTCCACGGAGAGGCAGGCATCGCCGAGTGCAGTGGCCGAATCGAAAAAGGTGGCCAAACCGTTTGGAAATACGATGGGCCGCGTCCCAACGGACATCAACAGGAGCAAATCGACCTGATCGCAGCCCTGCGGGCTGGAAAACGCTACAACGAGGGCTACATCGGGGCCAATAGTAGCATGACGGCGGTCCTCGGACGCGAGGCCAATTACTCCGGCAAAGTCATCACCTGGGATGAATTGGTCGCCCGCGGAAAGACCGAATTTCCCAAGGAACTCTCTTGGGATGCCCCAGCCCCTGTTACCAAAGATGCCGAAGGTAATTACCCCATTCCGATGCCGGGCGTATATAATCCTTTCGCCTAAAACCCTATCCTGAAACACCCTCTCCCTTTGGGAGAGGGTTAGGGTGAGGGCGAGTGAACGTCGGAATCGATTGAGAAAACCAGCAGCCATTCAAGCCACCCCCGACCCCTCTCCCGCCGAACGGGCGAGGGGAGGTTGTGGGATAGGCCCAAGCGATGGGTTAGGCCGGTCCCTCAAGCAGTTTTGTTCCCCTTGAGAAGTTCACCAAGGCGGGCGAAAATTTCCTCCGGCTCGGCCATCCGACCGGGGCCCACCATCCCGCAACTGAGATAACCTTCGCCAGGCTCGATGATGATGAAACCATCCTCACGAAGCTGGCGGAGGTTCCGCTGAACGGCGGGCTTCTGCCACATGCGGCTATTCATGGCCGGAGCGACCACAATCGGCCCAGAAAATGCCAGAACGGTGGTCGTCAACAAATCGTCGCCAATGCCCCAAGCCGCCTTCGCTAAAAAATTGGCCGTTGCCGGGGCAATGCAAAAGACCTCACCCCGATCTGCCAACTCGATGTGGGCATGAGACATTATGGGGGCCCAAAGATCCACCGCCACAGGCCGCCCTGTCAAGGCCTCGAAGGTCTTGGGGCCGATAAGCTGGGTCGCCGCCTGTGTCATCACCACAGTCACGCCCGCCCCTGCCTGGACCAGCTTGCTGACCAGGGCGGCCGTCTTGTAGGCGGCAATGCCCCCCGTCACGCCGATAAGGATCTGATGCCCTTTCATAACGAGCGTAAATCGCGGACGGTGGATTTCGGTTCGGGAAGGTCGGCAACCGTTCGGACCTCATCGCCGAGATCCAGATAAATCTTGTCCTCAAGAATCTCACGCAACACAATCTTCATCCGGTCTTTGGTATCCAAATCCACCAACGGTGGGGCGCCCTTCATTAGCGCCACCAACCGCTTCTGGATCAACGTCGATAATTTGAAACGACCACCAACTTTGTCAATCAATCGGTCGTCTCGCAGTTCGTCGTACATCTTCGCTCAACCTCCGATAATAGGACCAACGTTGTGGGCAGGTTCGTCGCACAACGCGTTTGATGTCTCCTTGAAAATTCAACGCACTCTTTTTTGTCTTGTCTCCCTCAAGACGTTTCCGGCCGGGATGCTTCCTTCGCTTCTTTCTTCAGAATCTCGATGATATCCCGAACGGTTTGCTCCAAATCGTCATTCACCACGCGATACCGGTACTTTTCCGCCAATCGCAATTCCTCCGCGGCCCGCTCCAACCGAAGCCGAACGACTTCCTCGGGTTCCGTCCCCCGACCGCGGAGACGCTCTTCCAAGGACTGCCAATCCTTCGGCAGCAGGAAAATACTCACAGCATCGGGGAATTCCTCCTGGACGGCCAAGGCCCCGTTGACATCGATTACCAAAAGGACCCATTTCCCCGCCGACAACGCCGAGAGCACAGCTTGCCGCAGCGTCCCATACCAATGTCCGTTGCCAAATACCTGAAAGCACTCTAGGAAGGCCTGCTGAGCTCGCAGCCGCTCGAACTCCTCGGGGCTTACAAAACGATAGTGGACACCATCAATTTCGTCGGGTCGGCGCGGTCGCGTCGTTACCGACACACTTCGAACCATGGGCACAGGGGAATCGGCCAGGACGCGATTAGCCACTGTCGTCTTTCCCACACCGGAAGGACCCGACAGAATCACCAGACGTCCTGGCAATTGTCCACTCATCGCTTTGCCCCGTCACTCAACATTTTGGACCATCTCGCGAATCCGCTCCACGAGGGTCTTCATCTCCACAACATGATGGCTGATCTCGACATCATTGGCCTTCGCCCCCATGGTGTTGACTTCGCGAACCATCTCCTGGGTGAGAAACTCCAGCCGACGACCTGGGGCCTCCCCTCCGCCCTTGGTTAAAATCTCTTGGAACTGTTGCACGTGGCTCCGCAGGCGAACCAATTCTTCGGAAATGTCCGAGCGTTCGGCAAAGAAACTTGCCTCCTTCAAGATATCCTCCGGCCTCAGGCTCGCAGCCGCCGGACCGAGCAGTTGATTCATCCGCTCTTGCAGACGCTGCCGATAGTCTTCAACAACTTGGGGAGCACGGGCTTCCACACGTTCCACCAACTCCAAAATCCGCTGGCAGTTCGCGCGGAGGTCCTCCGTCATGGCATGACCTTCTGCCCGCCGCATCGCCTGAAGCCTGTCCAGGGCCTCCTCCACAGCCGCAATTACCACCGGGCGAATTCGCTCCGATTGGGCAGCCGGATCAGACAGATCACTCACAACCCCCGGCAAAAGGAGAAACGAGTCCAAAGTTGTCGGCGGAACTAGCCCATGATCCACAGCCAAGTTCGACACCTGTTTAAGGTACCCCAAAAGCACTTGACCATTAATCCGGTAATCGCCGGCCTGTGGCTCATGGTCCACAAACACACCGACGTTCACGGTTCCCCGGCGAATGGCCCGGCGAATCAAGGCCTCGACTTCATTTTCCAAACCGCCGGGTATCGCATTATTACTGCGAATGCTGATCTTGAGATAGCGGGCATTGACGGTACGGATTTCCACCCGCACGGAGAAACCTTCGTGCTCCCTGCGGGCTTCGCCAAAACCAGTCATGCTCAGGAGCAAGGCTGCCTCCGTAGCGTTCTCCTCTCAATGAAAGGCACTCACCATGCCCCGCTCATCTAGCGACGCCGGTTCCGCTGGACAACCGCTCCGCACCTGAACATCCCGATGGAACTTAGGCGTTCCTCCCCTGAGCAGCTCGCTTTACGAACCGCTCTCTTGTGTGCCCGAACCGGTTTGCCCTGTCCCACCGGAAGGCGTCGTCCCCGAGCTCCCTCCGCTTGCCCCGGAACCCTCTCCACCTGGGGCCGGCGGCAACGTCGTTGGCGCAAGCGGCGCGGTATTCGTGACAGAAGGTCCGGTGGGGCCAAGGTCCAATCGACTCCGGTGTGTCCAGCGGAAATAGAGCAATGTAAAGATGCACAAGCCAATCCAAAACGCAGCTACGCCAATTGTGATCCGCGTAAACGTATCACCGGCCTTTGCACCAAAGGCACTTTGACCGCCAAAGCCGCCAAATGCGCCCGCCAATCCACCGCCGCGACCCCGCTGGATTAGGACCAGCAGGATCAAAAACAGCGAGGTGACCACCAGCAAGATCAAAAAGACAAATTTCATAATCCTATTCCGATCCTCAGCGTATCAACCGCCGTTCCGGCCTTTGACCTTTTGCGCCGCTGCCACAATACCGAGAAACTCATCCGCTTTCAGGCTGGCCCCACCAATCAAGCCGCCATCCACATTGGGCTTTTCAAAGATATCCGCGGCTACCGAGGCCTTCACACTTCCACCGTACTGAATTCTCACCGAATCCGCAACATCCTTCCCAAATCGCTCGGCAAGCAAACGACGAATCTCCGCCTGCACCTCTTCGGCCTGATCGGGAGTGGCATTCTCACCCGTCCCAATCGCCCATACCGGTTCGTAAGCGATCACACATTGCCGCATCTGCTCGGCCGACAGCCCCGACAAACTGCCATCAATCTGACGGCGCACTACCGTTAGTGTTCGGCCTTCCTTTCTTTGACGGAGCGTTTCCCCCACGCAAATGATGGGCTTTAGGCCGCACTCGAGAGCGGCGAAGACCTTTTCATTCACGAATTCGCTCGATTCGCCCATAGCACGCCGCTCGCTGTGGCCCAGAATGACGAACGTACACCCCATGTCCTTGAGCATCGGCCCGCTGATCTCACCGGTAAACGCACCCTTCGGTTCGGGATACAAGTTTTGGGCACCAAGGGCGACCGGGCTTCCGGCGATGGCCTGGGCAACGGCCTCGAGATAGACAAACGGCGGGCAGACGGCAATATCCACTTGCGGATAAGCACGTGCACCGTCGGCAACGGCACGGGCCAATGCTACGGCTGAGGCGCGTTCCATATTCATCTTCCAATTACCGGCAACAAATGGCCGCCGCATAGTGCTTTTCTCCTTTTCCTCACCCAACCTGTTGTCCGGACTGGAGGTAATACGAAACCAATTTCAAGAGACAGCCCGCCAATGGCCAACCATCAGAACCGAGAGATTCAGCCTCCCAGGTGTTATGACAGTTCTCGGACGACGGGCTTAATCGGCGCAATCCCCGAGCGCGACCGAAAACCCTCATCTTGGCCCATATCCCTGTTTTTGACAAGGGGCAGACCTTGCCCGCGCGATTCGGTGGGGCCCACTACTCTCGTGGCCGAGGCAAACAGCCTGAGTCCCACCGCGAGGTGGGGTACGTTTTCGCCCTTTATGCATTTCCCATAGATTCCTAGGGGCGGGCTGCGCGTCAGATCCTTGCCGCCGGCTCCTCGACTTCGCTTTCATTTGGTGCGCGCCGTGCGCAAAAACGCTGGGGCAACCACAAGGGTTGCCCCTACAAGGATTGGAACATGTCCAGGCGATAAAAATGGCTACCGCAATCTTGTGATGGGGTTTGTCCTCTTTACCGGCTTCGCCGGTAGAAAGGCTTGTTGCCATCCTTCGTGGAGGTTATTTCCCCTCGCTGGTGGGTATCACGCTGATGGGCGGCGGTAATGCTGGTAAGCCAGCAGGACCTCGTACAGATCGAGGGAAAGCGTAATCTCTTCGTTCTCAAAATCTTTCAACCACGTTCGCTTTGACCGGACGGCGTCAACTAAAAGGGGGAGCACTTCTCGAAGGGGAACATTCACAACAGAAGTCACCCCAGAATGGGGGGACTGCTCCAACTGTTCGTCTTCCTGGGGACCATAATACACACGCAATTGGGGCCGAAGCATCCGCGACCTCTCTTCCATGCTTACCTGGTTGACCTGTGCGGCCTCCCTTGCCTGCACAACTGTTCCATGGACACAAACCACTCCCCTGGGCGCGATTGATTATCGACCACCCTCGACCGAACCTTTGGAAAATTTTTCCTTCGGTAACGATTTTTACGGGATTTTGGGTTTCAACCAGAAATCGGGCTTTGCGGGTTTTGTCGGGCGTGGTAAATTGACGCGGACCTCAGTTACACGGCGTGAAGGCTGCGTATTTCCGTTAACGATAGTGAGGGGTCTCAATTCCCAAGGATGATGACCCCTCGACCTAGACAAGGAAGTCGCAATCAGCATGGACGCTCGTTTTCGACCCGTTGCCGCAGGGCTTATCGTCCTTCTTTTGACGAGTGGGGCGAGCTATCCCACCCCCAATTTTGTCATCCATTGTGGCGATCCGCAGTTGGCGAAAGAATTGGGCGACGCCGCCGAGAACTACCGGAAGGAGTTGGCCCGCCTTTGGCTTGGCAAAACGCTCCCAGACTGGTCACGACCATGCCCCGTTACGGTCCATGTGGGGCCGAATCTTGGGGCGGGCGGAGCCACGACATTCGTCTTCGATCGCGGCGAGGTTTACGGCTGGCAAATGACCATTCAGGGTTCCCGCGAACGACTGCTGGATTCCGTTCTGCCGCACGAGATTACCCACATGATCTTGGCCAGTCATTTCCGCCAGCCGCTTCCCCGTTGGGCCGACGAAGGCGCCGCCACCACCGTGGAGCATATCAGTGAACGCGAAAAGCATCGCCGAATGCTCCTCGAATTTCTGCAAACGCGGCGCGGTATCTCCTTCCGCCGGATGTTCGCCATGGAGGAGTACCCCCGGGACATCATGCCGTTGTACGCCCAGGGCTATACGCTGGCCGAGTTCCTCATCCAACAGGGTGGGCATCGACGGTTCATCCAATTCCTAGAAACCGGGCTTAAGGACAACCAATGGGAGGCTGCCTTGAGCCAATGGTACCCCTACAAGGACCTCAGCGACTTGCAAACGAGTTGGGTCACCTGGGTGGCCCAGGGTTACCCACAACTTCGCCCCCTGCCCAACCCGATGGACAGTTCTCCCCAGCAGCCGGTGCTCGCTTCGCTGGAGAATCAATGGCGCCCGCCCCAATCGTCCTCAACATCGGCCGAATCCGTTTATCAACGATCGGCTACCCAAGCCGCTTGGAATGCCTCAGCCTCCGAGCGTACTGGTGTGATTGCGGCCTCATATGATGGTGGGGCCCGAGCTTCTCAGGGGCGTTCCGATGCGACGCAGGCCATTTACTCCGGCGGCGTGGAATTGGACGTCAACGGTTGGCGTCCCGCCCCGCTTCCCGAGGCGATGGAGGGCACACTCGGACCAATGGCGATGGCCTCTTCCCCTCAGACCTCCGCGGTTCCTTCGTCACCCGGCGTGACGGCCCCGTGCTCATGTGGCCAAACGGTTCCAACGGTTGACACTCCCGCGAATGCCGTCCAATTCAACCAGGTGGCCCACCCGCGGACAGCCGAACCTTCCAGTCGCATTCTCCTCGATTGGAACCGCGACACTCCGTGGCGATGAGCAGGCACTCATAAACGTTATGCCGCTTCGGGCTGAGACCCTTGGCCAGGTGCGGGAAACATCGCCATAGTTCGCGCAAGAAGTGTTCCCGTAAACATACACCCAAAGGTGTAAAGGGCACAGGGCACGGCTGCTTGAGGTTGGTCGGGAAAGAGGGCCAGCACCAGTGTCGTCCCCAATCCGGCATTTTGCATTCCGATCTCCAGTGTTAAGGCCCGCCGCATCGGCACCGGAAGCCGCACCAACCAACCGGCCAAGAAGCCGGCCAGATATCCACCGACGTTGATACCCAAAAGCGCTCCCACTAAGGGTCCCGTGAGTTGTTGAAGCGTGTCCCGATTGGCCGCCACAACAACCGCGATAATCCACAAGATCACCAGATTGGCCACAATTGAGCCCAACCGTTGGCCCACCTTGTGCCAAGGCCTCGAAAGTTGGGAGAGCGTGAATCCCAGTCCCACGGGCAAGACCACCATGAAAAGGAGTTCGATGCCGGTGCCCACCACGGGAAACTCAGCAAATTGTCCCACCGTCAGCCACATCACAAAGGGAACGACCAAGGGCGAAAGCAGCGTGGCACTCGTGGTGAGGCTGACTGAGTAACTGACATTCCCCCGGGCGACAAGGGTCAGGACGTTAGAGGCCATCGCCCCGGGAACACAACCGACCATGAGAACGCCAATCAAAAACGGCCCATCGAGTCCCATCAGTCGTCCAAAAAGATAGGCCAACG
>Ga0209608_1002346_pt1 | contig 13587 bp, 7 predicted proteins | sample AD_UKC130_MetaG_FD_184428 | JGI IMG/M metagenome (GOLD analysis project Ga0209608, IMG submission 184428) | Active sludge microbial communities of municipal wastewater-treating anaerobic digesters from Canada - AD_UKC130_MetaG (SPAdes) (version 2) | ecosystem: Engineered > Bioreactor > Anaerobic... | reverse complement strand
AAAAGCTGCTGTCTGCCGAAAACCCGCCCGATATTATAGATATAAACATGGGCTGCCCGATGCCCAAAATCACGAAAAACGGCGAAGGCTCCGCGCTGATGCGCGAGCCGGGGCTTGCCGCTGAAATAGTAAAGGAAGTCGCCCGCGCGATTGCACCTTTGCCCGTAACCGTCAAAATCCGCAGTGGCTGGGACGAGCGCTCGAAAAATGCGGTTGAGCTTGCCAAAATGCTCGAGGCGGCTGGCGCCGCCGCGATAACCGTTCACGGGCGCACGCGCGAGCAGCTTTACGCTCCGCCGGTCGACCTTGATATTATAGCAGAGGTAGTAAGGGCTGTGTCAATACCCGTCATTGGAAACGGCGGGATAAACTCATCTGCCGACGCGATAAATATGCTAATTGAGACCGGCTGTGCCGGCTTAGCCATAGCGCGCGGCGCTATGGGCAGGCCTTGGATTTTCGCGGAGGTCCGCGCGGCGCTCGAGGGCAAGGAGTTTGGCGAGCCCAACCTGCGGGAGCGGATACAGGCGGCAATCGCTCACCTTCGCGCAATGTGCGAGGATAAGGGCGAACGCGGCGTGTTCGAAGCACGCGGCGCCATAACGCATTATATAAAAGGCATGCGCGGTGCGGCGCAAGCTCGCGACGCAATCTGCCGCGCGGGCTCAGCCGCGGAAATGGAAGCGATCCTTTTGCGGTTGCTGGATGAATCCGAGCGCGGCGACGGCTATACAGATTAGTATTGGCTTTGATTCCATATATTATTAAAGGAGGTTGTAAATATGCTTGACGAAAGCCCGGGCTACCGCGAGCTTGATGAAGCGGAGCTGGTCCGCCGCGCGGCTAGCGGCGAGCAGCCCGCTTTTGCCGAGCTTGTCGAACGTTACCGGGGCATGGTTTACAACCTCGCCTATCACAGCTTGCGCAATGCCGACGACGCGTTTGACGCCGCGCAGGACGTCTTTGTCAAAGCCTACCGCTCGCTTAGCAAATTCCGCGGGGACTCGAAGTTTTCGACCTGGATATACCGGATAGCGCAAAACACTGTGCGTGACTACATACGCGCGCGCTCGCGGCGGATGCTGCCGGTTTCGCTATCTGACTACAGCGGAGAAGACGAGGACCCAAGGCAGCTCGATATACCCGACAGCGACCCGTCCGCCGACCCGTCCGAGTCGCTCGAGCGCAAGATGCGGGAGCGCGCGGTGCACGAGGCGATTTTGTCGCTTTCGGAGACTCACCGGCAGATTATAATACTGCGCGAAATCGAGGGCAAATCCTACGAGGAGATTGCCGAGCTTTTGGGACTTGAGCTGGGGACGGTCAAAAGCAGGCTAAACCGTGCCAGGCTTGCCATAAAAGAGTACCTTGTCAAGCGGAACATTTTATAAAGAGCCGCGTCATAGTAGGTGAAAAAGCTATTGCGGACACTCGCCGCAGCGCAAAAACCTCAAAGTAGGATTGGTTTGTTATATGTCAAATACGGGATGCCGGTATGTCAGAGATAAGCTCTTTGACTACCTCGAAGGAAATCTCGACAATGAAATAGCCTCGTGCGTCAAGGCGCACCTTGACACGTGCCAGGCATGCCGCAAAGAGCTTGAGCGCTGCCGGGCTTCCCTTGCTATGCTCGCTTCGGCGAAAGTCGAGCCGCCTGCCGACTTCACCGCGCGCGTGATGGAGCGAATCGCCGAAAGCGGGGACTCCAGCAAAGCAAAGGACAAGAAGGCAAAGGTTCTCTTCCCGCGCAAAGCATTGCCGCAGTATTTCGGCACGCTTGTCGCGGCAGCCGCGCTCGTTTTGGCGGTAGCCGCCGGATGGCGCATTTTGCCCGCGTTTATGAAGCGGACCGATTCCGCCGGCTCGGGCGAAGCCACCGCAGCAGAGCACTATTCTGCCGCCGCCGATAAAGCGGCGCCAAGCACCGCGGAGGAAACCCTCGCGGGCGAAAGAGCGGCTGAGACGGGCGGCGATATTCTGATGTTCTCTCTGCCCGAGCCTGAAGATGAGCCAGACGACAGCGTGGCGAAAGGCTTTACCGCGCCGCCCGATACAAGCGGTACAACCGATGAGCAAGGAGGCTACTCGCCCGGATACAGGGGCGAAGCCGAGATACCAGGCAAAATGATGCTTGTCGCGCCGAGCGCGGATGAGCTTATAAAAGAGTACGCGCCGAAATTCTTAGGCAAAGCGAGCCAAGTCGCCATAATCCGCACCGAGGGGCCAATTGATAGCCGCCCGGCGGCATCCGAATCGGTATATGGTGAAGGCTACGCGGCATATCTCATCGAGGGCGACGCGGCATTTATTGCCGAAGCCGAACAGCGGGCGGATGAGTTTGGCGGCATAAGGTACGGCGAGCCGGGCACGCCTATGGTGTGGATCGAGATATACGGTTAATATAAAGCGCCGAGGGCTATACCCCGGCGCTTTTTGTTTGGCAAACAAGGTTTTCAACTAGCCCCAAGGCTTATCATGCTTTGGGGCTTTGCTATTTGGCGCGTGCCCTTACACCGCGTCGGCGTGGTACATAAACAGCGGCAAAGGCAACCAGCTGCGGGGTGCCGCGGGCAGCTTTTCGCGAAGCGGCGACACCGCTGAAAACAGCACGTTTATCGCGTCGAAATGAGAAAGCTCAACGTCGGGCTCTTTTGAGGTTTCCTCGACATACGGCACGCCGCCGCTGACGGCAATCTCGAGTTTTTCGTCGCGCGCAAAGCCGTGGATTAGCATCGTGATGCGACCGTCCGCAAGCTCGGCCTCGGTGGCGGCGAGCTTCATGAAAGCGGCGATTACGTTTTTATAGTTTATTATCGCGTAACGCTCAGTGTTTCCAAGCGACGCGTCAGCGGCAAACTCGGTTATCCGTGCGGCGCGGTTCTTTTTGTAGTATGGGACCCCGACGCCTAGGCTGCCAAGCCCTTGACTCTTCATGTAGCCGTGTATGTACTCGTCAAGGTCGGCGTCATTTGCCAGCACAAGCTCGGAGATATTGTCATGCCCGACGGAGTAGCCGACAAACCTGCCGGTACCCTTCTCGCGCGCCGCAAATACGCGCTGACGCCAGGTCTTAAGGGTGTCGTAAAACTTTGCAATATCCCCGCGGTCGGACGAAAGCAGCTCGGCCTCGTAAAGCTTTTTCATCTCGGCAAGCTCGGGCGCGCCGGGCGAGGTTATCTCACAAAACTCGAAACTGCCGCCGTGCTCGTCGCCGAAATAGTGGCGCAGGTCGTGGCCTTCGACCCTGAACTTGTATATGGGCGCAGCCGAGTCGAACGCGAAGTAGCGGTACCTCATCCTGCGGCCGCCGAGCGCCGAGAAATCAACGCCGTCAGCTATCATTTCCTTCATCGCCATGTCCATCAGCAGCTTCATATAGCCTTCGCCGCGCGCCTCATGTATGACGGCGACGTTGCCGATGCCGCGGCTATGCAGCTTCACCCCCGCCACATATACGTCTTGGTCGTATGCGCCTACCGCCGCTTTCAGCTTTCCGTCCGGGGTGCGCACGACATAGTTATAGTAGCCGGGGTTGTACTCTGGTTTGTAAAGCTTGGGGAGCAAGCCTAAAAAGCCCTTTTCCCCATCCTCAAACTCAAACGACCTGTTAAGCAGCGTCATAAGTTCGTCGTACATCGACTCGTCGCCGCGTCCTGCGTAAAACTCCATAGGCACCCCCGAAAAATAAATATAAATTGTAAATTTTTTGGATAGTATAACATTAAATATACCTGCTGTCAACAGAATTTGCATTGACACCCGCCCTCGCGAAAGCTATAATAATCGCAAAAGCGCCCCGCCGCAAAATCCCAACATAACGCAAAAAATAGGGACGCAAAGTTTAAGTTTATGGCAAAAGGCAAGTACACAAAAGAGCTATGCCTAAAGCTGCTGCGGCAAAAAGCAGCGGAGCTTTCCGCCGCAGGCGAGGATAGGCTTCCCAAACGCGCGGATTTTGCCGAGGAAGAGGTCGTAGCAATCAAGGCTTTTCTCGGCCCCTGGCCGCGCGCGCTCGAGGCAGCGGGGCTAAAGGAGCCGCCGCCGGTCGACCGGCGCGAGAAAAACCGCGAAAAGCGCATCCGGGCTAAACGCCGCCGGATCGAAGAGCTTAAAGCCGCGCAGCAAAAAAAGCAAAGCCCCGCCTGCGAGGGCACAGGCGAAAATGAAAAATAATTTGCACAATTTCTAAAAGCAGGGTTGCGCACGAGTGGCAGATGTTGTATAATGTCTGCACAAGGTAGAATTAGGGGTGAAACTATGGCCAAACGCAGATCGGAATCCTTTTTCGGCATGCATTTCGATTTCCACGCGGGGCCGGGGCAGAAGAATATCGGCGAAAACGCAAATCCCGAGCTCATCGCGCGCATGCTAGACGCCGTGAAGCCCGACTATGTCCAGTGCGACACCAAAGGCCATCCGGGCATCTCGAGCTATCCGACAAAAGTCGGCAACCCCGCGCCTGAAATAAATGCCGACATCCTGCGAATGTGGCGCAAGCTGACCGCCGAGCGCGGGATCGCGCTGTATGCCCACCATTCCGGCGTTTGGGATAACGCCGCAATAGAGAAAAACCCCGACTGGGCTGCGGTCGACGCCGAAGGCAAGCCGAGCAAAGAGAAAAACTCGGTGTTCGGCCCCTATGCCGAAAAGCTCCTCATCCCGCAGCTAATCGAGCTTGCGGTCGACTACGGGCTCGACGGCGCATGGGTCGACGGCGAGTGCTGGGCCGTGATGCTCGATTACTCAAAATACGCAGCCGACGAGTATTTCAAGCTCTACAGCGAGTCGCCCCCGCGGCCGGGCGATCCTGATTTTCAAAAATACCTAAAGTTCAACCGGGACGGCTTCCGCGAGTATGTCACGCGATATGTCAACGCCGTGCACGAGGCAGCCCCTAACTTCCAGATTGCGTCAAACTGGCTATACACCTCGTATGTGCCCGAAGAGCCGACAATACCGGTTGACTTCCTCTCAGGCGACTACTCGCCGAACGACAGCCTCAACACCGCGCGGTTTGAAGGCAGGTGCCTGCAGAACCAAAGGCTGCCTGCGTTCGCCGACCCGTCGGTGCCCAACCACGGCTGGGACCTGATGGCGTGGGGCTTCTCGATGGCAGACGGCGTGCCGACCGTGAAAGAGCTCGCCCAGCTTTGCCAAGAAGCCGCAGCAATAATTATGCTCGGTGGCGGATTCCAGTTTTACAACCGCCAGTGCGTCGGCTCAATCCAAGACTGGCCGATCGAGATGTGGGCAAAGCTCGCCGAGTTCTGCCGCGCGCGGGAGTCGCTATGCCATAATGCGATCCCCGTCCCGCAGGTCGCGCTTCTCTTCTCCGAGCGCGCGTTTTATAAAGGTAAAACTGACCTTTTCACGCCGCATGGCTCAAGGCACGTCGAGGACTTAAGTGGGCTGCTGTTCGCCACGCTCGACGCTGGGTACTCGGCAGAGATTTTAATGTCGCACTACATGCTCGACTGCGACCTGGCGCGCTACGGAGCAGTAATCGTGCCGAACCTGGAGGCGATTGAGCCTTCGCTCAAAGACAAGCTCATCGAGTACGTAGCCCAAGGCGGCAACCTCATCGTGACCGGGCATAACAGCTGCGAGATTTTCCGCGCATACCTTGACGTCGAGATAGACGGCGCAAGCGACAAGCCCACCTATATAAGGGTTTGGGACGGTGCGCGCTTTGCCCCGCTAAAGACCCGCTACTGTAACGCCCGCCCCTGCGAGTCGTCGGAGGTCATTAGCCGGTTTGCGTTTGGCGACAGCAGCAGCGCAGAGGCAGCGTCCGGGCCTGTCGCCGCGACCCGCACAAAATACGGCGAAGGCACGATTACCGGCGTATACTTCGACATCGGGCCGTACGCTAGCATGAAGTCGCCGGTAGTGCGCAACTTTGTAGACAAAATCATCGGCTCGGTATTCACGCCGACAGTGCGCGTCCACGGCTCGCGCCTCGTCGAGCTGATGCTGATGCGCGGGGCCGACGGACAGTTACGCATAAACCTGCTCAACACAAGCGGCGTGCACTCCGACTCGCACTACCGCGCGTTCGACGAAATACCGCCGCTTTATGACCTCACGCTTGAGCTGCGCACCGAATACGAGCCGAAAGCTATATACTGCGAGCCCGAGCATATCCCGCTCGAATATGCCTACGACAAAGAGAAGGGCGTCGCGCTCGTAAAGCTCCCAAGGCTCGATATCCATTGTGTCGTGACTGTCGACTAAATTTAAGCATATAGATAAGATTTAAGCCGCCGCAAACCCGGCGGCTTTTTTATTTGCCATAAGACCGCCCCCGATAAGGGCGGAAAAAATTATTATTTATTTCCCTCTTGACATTGACGCGGCGTTAAGGTTTATAATAACCCCGCACGTGCAAAATAAACCCCGAGGGGGAGCGTATGGCGAAAGAATACACCGTAAAGCAGCTTGCCGAGCTTGCGGGGATAAGCAGCCGCGCGCTGCGTTACTACGACGCTATCGGGCTGCTAGTGCCCGAGCGCAAAGAAAACGGCTACCGCGTTTATAGCAACGAGCAGGTCAACCGACTGCAGGAAATACTTTTCTTCCGCGAGTTGGGCATACCTGCCGGCGAGATTAAGGCAATTGTCGACGCCGGCGGCTACGACAGGCTCTCTGCGCTAAAGCAGCACCGCGCTGCGCTGATGGCTGAGCGCGAGAGGCTGGATAAGCTAATTGGGAACGCCGAAAGAGCTATCGCCGAAATGGAGGGCAAACTTACTATGAACGACAAGGAAAAATTCGAAGGCTTTAAAACCAAATTGATAGAAGAAAACGAGAAAAAGTATGGCAAGGAAGCGCGCAAAAAATACGGCGACAAAGCGGTCGACGCTTCGGCCTCAAAGCTTCGGAATATGTCGCCTGAAGACTATAAGAGGCTTGAGGAGCTGACGGAGGAGATAAAAACCACGCTCCCGCGCGCCACAGCCGCCGGCGACCCCGAGGGCGAGCTTGGGCGCCGGGTAGCCGAGCTTCATCGCGAGTGGCTTTTATTCTTCTGGACTGACTACTCTAAAAAAAAGGCTGCGGGATATGGCATCCCGCAGCCTTTTTATCATCCGTGTCTTACTTCAGCGTTATCGTGCCTTTCGCGCTCGCCGCGTAGCAGCCGCTGGCGGCATTCTGCATGAATGCCGGCTCCGCCACATACTCTCCGGGCACCGCGGCGCGGAAGATGTAGCTGAGCTTGCCGGTAACCGTGCGCGTCCGCTTTCCGGGGAGCGATTTATCTATTTTGCCGACCGTGTCGACGTATATGCCGCCGCGCATCGTTTGGCCGTCATTGTAGATATACGCCTCATGGTATTCGTTCGGCTCGGCGTAGAAGAAACGCCCGCCTGATGGGATAAGGTCAGTCAGCACGAAGAACGAGCGGTCGCGGTCGGTTGTGATTTTATATTCTATCGTGACTTTGTAAAGACCTCTCGCCTCGTCGTAGACCGATATAGTCTTTTTCAGCGATGCCTCCTCGGTCGGCTTCGCGCCTTCCACCGCCTCCTCGGGCGAGCCCATATAGGAAGCGCGCACCATTATGCCATCGTCAGCCGAGATTAGCTTAAACCCTTGGAACGACTGCTTGTCAAGCGTCAGGCATACCCAGCCGTAGGGGCTGACCTTTTCAGAGTGCCGCTCGCCGTCTGCAGTCATATACTCGAGCGCAAGCTCGCCGCCGTCGGCTGGTATGAACGCGCAGACATATTCCGCAAGCTGCAAAACGTAAAGCTCAATCTCCGAGGTGCGCGACATGATGAATTTCGCCAAGGCGTCGGCGTCGTCGCGCGCGATATGCGAGGCTGAAAGCAGTGCCGCCGCCGCGCCCGCTATCCTGTCCTCGGCATTGGCATCAGGTTCTGCAAACCAGAGCGTGCCGTCCTCGCCGGCGGAAGCATATTTTTTTCGGATTTGCGCGTAGAGCTCCGCCGCCGAACCGTAGTCGCCTATCTCGGCCAGCGCCGCGCAAATGTAAAGCTGCGGGATAAGCGGCATTTCACCGCAGTGCTCTGCGAGGTAGCGAAGCTCCGTTAGCACCGGCCTGCCTGCCGCGGCAAGCCCGAGGTATAGCGCCGAAAGCTCGGTTTCGTCCTCAATGCCTCTCTCAAGCAACTCCTCAAGGTAGCCCGCAATCGACTCGCGCCGGCTTTCGCCAAGCGCTTCGGGCGCTGCAGCCAATATAAGCGCCGAAAGCTCGATGCTCTCGCTGCTGTACGGCAAAAGCGGGATAAGCGGGTTGCCGTAGAGGTTTCCGTACGACGAGAGCTTCTCTTTTGCCTCATCAAGCAGCTTCTCGAAATACTCCCCGCCGCCGTAAAACTCCGAAAGGGCTTTGCCTACGGCGTAGTATGCCGCAAGCGTGTCGGCGCGGAGGCCGCGGCGCTGTATCACGTAATTGGCTACAAGAAGCCAATCTTCTGTAGCAGCGTTGTAGAATGTGAGCGTAATAGGATAGGCGGAAGGGTTAAGCGAGTCTATCTCGCTTGGCTTTATTGTACGGTATACCGGCACGAGCACGCCGGTTTCGATTACTTCAAACGGTATCTTTACGCCGTCAGAGTATCCGCCGGACGCGGCTGCGACGGTTACCGTGTAGCCGCCAAGCCCGAGCTTGCCGAACGAGAAGAACACCTGCATGCCCGCTGCTGCGGATTTCTCAATCGACTTAATAGTGTTCCCTGCCGCGTCGGCAAGCGTCGCGATATATTCTACCAGCGTGCCGGGCTCTAGACCCGTGCCGTAAACGCGCGCCGAAACCACGATCTCGTCGCCGAAAATGTACCGGCTGTTCGCGTATGCGCTGACGAAGAACGGCAGCGTTGCAATCGCCTCAGATTTCGCCGCGCCAAGCTTGACACCGCCCGCCTTTGCCAACACCTCGCTCTCGGCGACCGCGGTCAGCCGCCATGTGGTGATGTTGCCGGGCACGTCGAACGTAAACGTCGCGGTGCCGTCGGCTGAAGCGATTTTTGTCTCAAACACCGGGGTGTTGAGGAATATCTCGCGAATTTGGGCGTTTTTCGCCGATGCCGTGCCGTCCATAGCAGCCTCGTCAGCGGCGAGCATGTTGTCGCCGCCCATCGCCCGCGGCCCTCCCACCGCCTTCTCTTCCGCGGCAGGCCCGCCGATTCCTCCCAAAGCCGTATCATAAGCGATACCGCCTACCGGGAACAGCGAAACTGCTGCGTTGCGGCTGATATACGGGATCGCCCTAAGGTAGCCGTAATACTCCGCCGCGGGGTCATAGCTCTGCTCGCCGAGCGCAAAGCAGGCTTCGTCGACAACGGCAAGCGTAACTGTGCCACCGGTTACCGGTTTGCCGGTGAGCTTATCGATCACGCGGACTGTTACCGTCGCTTTCTCGCCGGGCTTATAGGTGTCCTTGTCGGTTATAATCTCAAGCTCGAGCGACGAGTTTTTCACGTAGTCATATTGCAGAAATGCCGAGCCGATATAGGCGAAGTCTGTGCCGTCGAAGTATGTGGCGTATATCTGGTTGCCGGCGATAAAGCTTTCCTCAAACTCAAGCGAGAAGCCGCCGGCTGTTACCGCGTGCCGCTCAAGCTTATCGGTATAGACGGTAAAAAGCGCGCGACCGCCTTTGACCGGCTCGCCGCCGTAGGTCAAAACCAGCTCAACCTTGTCACCAACGCTCTTTGGCGAGCTGTCGTAGGAAAGTTCGTAATACTTTCCACCTTGCCCGCGGTAAATGTACCATTCGTCGTTACCCGCCTGCGCGTTTATCGTCAAGTTATAGGTATTACCGCGCGAGTCGCGGTAGCTGACAGTGTAGTAGGTATAATGCCCCGACTGCGCGTCGACATAATCGAGCCTTATCTGCCCGTCCTTAAAGCTTTCATCCCAAGTCCGGAGCACCTTGTCGCGCTTTTCGTAGCGGTAGGTCTTCGTCGTCTTTTTGTTTATCGGGTCATATACTGTGCCGGTCTCAATCTCATCAAACCAAGTCTCGGCGAGCGTTACAGTAACGCTGCCTTCCGCAGGCCCGGCGAAAAGCTTCTCCGGGAAGCCCTCGCCGTAAAGCTCGTCGACCGATTTTATAGCTGCGATTTTCTTTTGGTCGAACCTATTGAGCGTGACAATAATATAACGCTCACCCTCGTCGGTTTCCACAGTTTTGTACGAGAAATAGACGTCGCTGTGGAAGTACAGCGCGCTCGCGTATACATGCAGCGTCGTGCCCTCATACCCCATAAGCTGCGCACTGCATGAGATATAGTGGGGATATGTCGAGAAAACGTTGACTTTGCCGGTCTTTAGCCTGTACTCCGCCTTGCCTTCGGAGTCGGTGACGAGCATTACCGGACCAGAGAAATCGCTAAACGAAAGCTCGAACTTCAGACCCGGCGCGGGCGTGCCGTCGAAGAACGCGGCGTCGATTGTGACAGTCGCCTCCTCGCCGAAGTTATACGCCGGACGGTCAAACGTAATATGAGCCGTGTAGACCGGCTTTTCCTCCTGCGTGACGCGAACGGTTTTGTAGGTTATGGTATTGCCCGCCTCGTCGGCAAAGCTGAAGGAAACGCCCCAACCGTAGAAATCCTCTAGGATATAGCTGCCCGCAAAGCTCCCGTCGGGCGCGACCGGTAAGCTGAATTTTGTGTTTGTGCCCGTCGTCACATAAATGCGCTTCGGCATCCCGCCGCCGCGCGCCGGGCGCATAAAGCCGCGGAAATTTATAACGTCGTCGGCAAAATACACCTCGCGGTCGGTGAAAACCGTCGCGAAATATTCTTTTGCATATTTGATATCGTATAACGAGGCATAGCGGAACAGCGCGTCTTCGCCTTTTTCGGCTATGATATAGGCGAAGTTCGCGCCCCCCACGTCAATCGTGGCGATGCCGTAGCCATCGGCTTTTGCTGTTACGGTTTTATACTCCGCCGCCGCGGGGTCAATGTTCCAGTAGTTTTGTCCTTTGTCTTTGAAAAGCTCCGCGGTGATATTCGCGTACGATGCGTCAAGCCCGCCAGCGCCTTCGAGCCACAAAAGCAGCTTGTTTTCATGCGACTCGGTGTAAAGCCGCAGGTCGGTCACCTGCACGATAGCCTGGAAAGTCCTAGTCACCGGCTCTCCGGAGGATGACGCTGTAAGCGTCACCTCGCAGAGGTAAACTCCCCTGCCGGGCGTGCGCAGCTCGACGTACCTTCTGCGCGAGTAAAGGCTATCCTCAAGCACCGCCGGCGCGGCAGAATACTCGGCAACTTTCTCAAGCCCATCGGTGGGGTACCTGTAGCCCTCGCCCGAAAAATACACGTCGCCTCGCGATTCGTTCATCTTCTTGACCGCTTCTGCAAGCGCGCGCACCGACGGGTAACGCCAGATTTTAACCTCCGCGTCGCCTTCTTTTATTTCCTGCCCATCGTATGCGAAGACCCACCACTTAAAGACAGGGGTCTGGGAGGTGGCAAACACAAGGTCATATGACTCGGGTGAAATCTGCACGCGCCCGTCGGCGGTTACCGACGGCTTGGCTTCGGTCCGGAACTGGAATTTCACGTCCTCGCCCAGCGTCTTGCCTGTCGCCGACTCAAGCCCGCCGCTTATCGTAACGGTGTATACCGTGTTTTTCTCAAGGTAGCTTTTCGGCACTAGCGCGACCGTCTTGCCGTTCGGGTAAGGCAAAACGTCAAACTCCACCGCCGGCTCGATTTTAACGAAATCCTTGAAATTATTGCCGCTCACCGGCTCGGTAAAATGCAGCTCAATGCCGGTGTTCACCGGCACATCAAACGAGCGGTCTGTCGGCAGCGTCCACTTTATCTTAAACTCGCGCTCGGTCTGAAACGCATAGCGCAGCGCGGCGGGTTTGCCCTCGGCGCCAATATCGACGCTGTAGACCGCGCCCGAGTCAAGCCCGCCCAACGGCGTGATTTTGAACTCGGTATCGGACAGCGCCTCAAGCTCGTAATCGACGGCGGGCGAAATCGACACATAGCGCCGCACCGTCGCCTCGTCTACCGCTCCCGCCGCGGTAAGCACCAACGCCGCGTCGGTCGGCAGCGCGTCAGCCGGCGCGTCGCCCAGCGGCTTTATCTTTGCCGCGGCAAGCTCGGCGGGAACGCCCCCAAGCCGCGCGGCTACATAAGCGCCGCCGGACAGCGTGTAGCCGCCGGTCACGTCCGACGTAAACGGGACGCTGTCGCCATTTGGCGCTTCTTTGCCAGTGCATGCCGAAAAAATTGGCATGCAGAGAACTATTGCTAAAGCGAGGCATAGTAGCCGTCGGTATTTCATAGCATTTTTCTCCCAGGCTTAATATTTTCACCATATATGACGCGCAGCCGTTGCGTTTGTTCCTATAATAAATATTAGCCCGCCAAAAGCGGGATAGCTTTTGGCGGGCGAGATGATTTATAGGCTAAACTGGCGCACCAACTATCCGAGCATCTGCTCGAGCTTGTCGTAAGACTCGATTAGCTGCTTAATTTTTGCGTTGAGGGATTTTTCGCTTTTCGCATAAAGCGAGGCAAAGTCCTTCGACGGGTTGTTATAGAGCAGCGTGTTGAGCAACCCGAAGATATCGGGGATATAGACGTACGAGAAGTCTAGCACGCGCACGTCGTTTATGATGTCGAGCACCTGTACCGACTCGTCGTCGTACGTGAACTTCTGCTTAAGCGCTATCTCGTAGTACGCCGGGAACACCAGCTTGTAGCCTTCGGCGCTCATCGCCTCAAAGATTATGCCTGCAAACTCGGTGTCTTGCAGCGTGATTGGGAACAGTATAAACCGGTCGGTGTACTCGGCGCGGTAGTCTTTCTGGGCGTCGTCGAGCTTCGGCTGCATGACGATGCCGTAGTTTACGTCCGTGTAGCGGTATTTGTCGACCGCGAAATAAATTTCGCCGAACGCGAACAGCGCGCGGTTGGTCGAGAACCAGTCGTAAGACATGCCGTAGTCGGTGATGATCGCGCCCTGCGACTCGTGGAGCAGCGAGTACATCTTCTCTACAAGCGTCAGTGTGCGCGAATTGTTTATGCCGAGCTCTAGCCCGCCGTCGGGAGTCTTGATAAGCGGCGAAAGGTCGTACTGCTCAAGGTAGCAGTACACGGGCCCCTCGGCTACATAGCCGTAAAGGTCGTCCTTGTCGCGCTGGCCATTGCCGTTGAGGTCGGAGTAAGTGTCCTTAACGAGCGACGCGAGCTTGTCGAGCGTCCATGTGCCGTCGAAGACGTACTTATACGGCTCCTCCATATTGTAGTCTACGAGCAAGTCCTTGTTGAAGAATATTACGCGCGTCCAGTGGAAGCCGCGATAGCTGAAGTTCGAGCTTGCAAGGAACATCTTGTTCCTGAACGTCAGCGTCTCCACGGCGTTTGACGGCCACCAGGGCTTCTCAAAGTTGAGGTACGGTACGTCGTAAAGGTTCATAAGAAGCCCCTGCATCGCAAGCCCGCCCGAAAGCGAGTCATGGTTTTCGGCTATCTCGAACGCGTCCTCGCCGGCGGTGATTATCGAGCGGATTTTTTCGTTGTGCCCGCCGTCGTCGCCGGTCGAGTCGATGTTGACCACGTCTACGTTAAAGCGCTCCTCGGTCTTGGCGAT
>Ga0209608_1002344_pt1 | contig 13589 bp, 8 predicted proteins | sample AD_UKC130_MetaG_FD_184428 | JGI IMG/M metagenome (GOLD analysis project Ga0209608, IMG submission 184428) | Active sludge microbial communities of municipal wastewater-treating anaerobic digesters from Canada - AD_UKC130_MetaG (SPAdes) (version 2) | ecosystem: Engineered > Bioreactor > Anaerobic... | reverse complement strand
CATTATAAGGAGTTATTTAACATAATAATGAGATATTAAAGCAAGAAAAGGAAAATCAGAATTATTTAAAAAAGAAGATAAAAAAACAGATAGCAAATGAAAAAATCCATTTGCTATCCACAATAATAACACAATATCATTTTATTCTAAAGTCTATTCTAAAGCATAAGGTTTACTCTTTCAAGAATGCTTCTTCCGAGTACGTATTGTTCGCATCCCAGCAGATCCATTCCTCATAGCCTGCATCATAAACGGCCTGAATTTGCTGTCTTAGCTGCTCGGGTCCGTAACTCTGGTAATAACCCTTGCCAAGCCACGATGCAGTAAAGTCCTGGATATATGGCCTTACATCGGCTTTGTAGCCTTCCACCTGTGCCAGTCTGTTATTGCACTTAACAAGACTTTGATACACCACTCCATAAGGATCAAGATCCGGCTTCATGAACTGAACACCGTTAACTATCTGTCCAACGGCATAGTGGGACGGATAGACCATCGGCGAAATATAATCCACATCTTTTACTATCTTTTCAAGATATTGACCGATATCTTCGGTATCTGCCGGACTCTCCAGTATTATCCCAAACACATCCGCGGACAGGACAACTCCCGGAAGCTGCTCTCTGGCATAAGCCAAAAACTCATTTATTATTTCGTGCTTTTCCTTGCCGCCGGTATTAAAGCTCATGCTCTTTTTGCTTCCGTCATTGGGAAATCTGATATAGTCAAACTGTATTTCATCAAAACCTTTTTCAACCGCTTCCTTGGCTATCTCAATCAAATAAGGCCATGAATCCTTGTTATAGGGGTCCAGCCATGTAAGATTATGATTGTCACGCCAGGAACCTCCATTTACGCTCTTAACCGCCAACTCCGGCTTTTTGGAAGATAAAACAGGGTCCTTAAAGCACACCAATCTTCCAATAACATGAATATTGTTATCATGGAAGGTTTTCAATACTTTGTCCACATTGTACTTACTCTTCCATGCGCCTATTTCTCTCACTGCCGGTATATTCGACTCATAACCGACATATCCGTCATCATCCTTGATGTCAACAACATAGGCATTAATCTCCGTCCTGTTTGCAAGATCAACATAATGCTGCAGTCTTTCATCACTTCCCACAGTCCATCCTGTAAGATACAATGCTTTTACCTTGATATCCTTCTTTACAGGTTTGGCATCCTCGCCGGAATTGTTCGGTACCGGACTTTCTTCACTCGGTTCTGAAGTTTCAGGAGCTTCGCCGTCCGTATTACCGCCATTGTTTGCTTCTCCATTATCGGTCGCTTGTGCAGTAGGTGCCGGATTGTTTACCTGGACACCTGTATCTTTGCAGGCTGCTAAAGAAAAAACTAAAACCAATACCACTAAAATTACTGAAAAACATTTGTTGCTTAAAATTGTTTGTGCATTTTTGGCTGACATATTGACCCCCCGTTGTGATTTTTGTTTTTGATAAATCAGATATACTTTTTGCTATTATTAAGATTATAACATAAATATATCCGTTGTCATTATCAAATAAATACCATATAGACTTTTTGCATAGATTATTATATATAGATTATTATATTTGGTATATATTTAATAATATTATTTAGACGAAAAAATAACAATAAAAGTTTTATTTATTTTAAAATTATTCTCTGGCAAATGCTGACTCCGTGTAAGTGTTTGCCGCATTCCAGAATATCCACTCTTCATACCCGGCGTCATAGACCGCCTTTATCTGCTGCCTTATTTGCTCCGGCCCATAATGCTGATAATAACCCTTCGGAAGATAAGAAGCCGTAAAACCTTGAAGATACGGTCTTACCTTTGCTCTATATCCCTCCACTTTTGATATTCTGTCTTTTGTTTTCAAAAGAACATTATATACAACTTCATACGGCTTTAAATCCGGTGCCGTAAAAAGTATACCGTTAATAGACTGACCTTTTCCGTTTCCCATCATCCCACGGGATGCATTGGCAAAATGGGAAGGATATATCATCGGAGATATATAATCTATATCCATTCCAATCCTCTCCAATACCTGTCCTATGCCTTCGGTGTCACCCGGAGTTTCACAAACAATGGCAAATATATCTGCCGAAACCGGCACACCCATTTTATTTATTTCACTTGCCGCTTCTTTAAGAAAGCCCGATATTGCATCAGCCTTAGGGATAGGATTTTCCCCGTAATCAACTTCATTTTTTCCTGCTGCGGGAAATCTTACATAATCAAACTGTATCTCGTCAAAACCTTTCTTTACCGCTTCTTTCGCTATGTCAATATTGTATCTCCAGACCTCTTTGTTATATGGGTTTGTCCACGCTATACTTCCGTTTTCCCTCCATATCGATCCGTCCTTGCGTTTTATGGCAAGGTCCACTCTCTTTCCTGCCAGATAGTTATCCCTGAAGCAAACAATTCTTCCAATTACATATATATTGTTGTCATGCAAAAGCTTTATCACTTCATCCACATTATACAACTCGTGGTATGCACCAATCTTTTTTACACTCTCCACCTCGGAAGCATAATTGACTTTTCCGTCCTCTTTTACATCCAGGACCACTGTATTCAGTTCCGTTGTATTGATAAGATTTACAAGCCTTTCCATAAACTTTTTGTTTCCGGCGGAAGTCCCGGTGATATACAGGCCTTTTACCTTTACCGGTTTTCTTTCAGGCCGGGGGCTGGATAGACTTTCTTCTTCATTATTATTTTCGCTGCCATTTTCATTATTACCGTTCTCATTTGGTAAAAAGTGCTTTATCTGAATATTTTGATTGTCATTAATTTTCCGATTATTTTTATTTAAACCATCGTTGTAATATACAAATGCATAAGTCGTTGTAAAAACAATCAAAAAAACACTTAAAGCCATTAACAACTGTTTGTTCTTTAGCATTCCTTTTGTCCCATCCCATTCAAATAATATTTTTGTAATATTATTTGCTTGGCATGGGCACGTTTAAACATGAAAACTTTGAAAACGAATTGCGAAAAAAGAAGTCAACAAGAATCACTCCTGTCAACTTCTTTTTAATTTTCTCCTTCTGCTTTTAATTATTATCCTATAACTATTAAATTACATTTTAGTTGTCGAATAAGTAATAGTCACTTTTGACTCCATGGGCAATTCCAGCGTCTGGCTTTCAATACCCTCCATTGCCGGTATTACAAGACTCATATTACCTGATATTTGCTGAATAATTTCTCCTTCAGACAAAAAGCCGTTTTTAGTGTTAACTTTTACGTCTCCTGTCATCGTACCCGATAAATCTGAAACCAGTTCCATTCCCATATATTCAATAGGCTTGGAAGGGTCCGTTTTGAAATCAGCTTCAACCGAAATATAGGCAGTGTCCCCCTCAATTTTGTCAAGAGTATATGTAATGGTCATATTTACATCAATAATGGATTTAATGCTGTTGTTAGCAGTCCACGAGTCTCCCACCTTCATACCGTCATTTTCAGGAAATATCACTGCTGACTGAACATATGATTTCATTGCTTCATCACTAAAGCTTCCTCCCAAACTTTCTTTTATCTTTTCTTTTAAATTCTGTGCTCCTTCATCATCACCCAAATCCACAGAATCCACTATTGAATTTAAAAGGTCATCAACACCGCCAATTTCCTTGACTTCACCATATTTAGTCATTTTAGCGGTAAAACCCTTGCCTATAAAGCTGTTGTATATCGCAGCCATCGGATTATCGGAATTTGCATCTTTTGAATCAAAAGATTCATTTATCCCATTTGCATCCATATCAAATTTCATGGCATCATATTTATACTCCACTGTAAGATTGCCTTCCGAATCCACTTCATTAACGGTTGCAATAAAGTCAAAGGCTATATTTTGATTAGTTGTTATCTTTTGACCGTTTTGCTTCACATCCACTGTTTGGACGGTTTCAACATGATACTTGTAGCTCTCACCGGCTTTGGCATTAATGTACAATGCAAGACCTAAATTGCATGAAATCAGTGAAAAAACCATTACAGTTGCTACCAGTACAACCAAGATTCTTTTTGATTTCATAGATTATGTCTCCTCTCTAAATGTTTTAGGAGTTTATTATATAATACTTGTAAAAAAGTCAAGATATAAGAAAACTATTGCCCCTGACTGCCTGAACGGAACCCCATTTATTTGAGTTTTGGGAATATCTTTTTTTACGTTGCTTATTTTAAAAAATTGGCAGAAATAAAAACACGCTGAGAAGTATATAAAAATGGGTGCTGTAATTCGTGTTGCAAAAAGCTTAAGCACCCATAAATTAAGTTTCAGTCAAGCAGACAGACTTGCAAATAACAGAATTGAAAATTTAAGGTCTTGACTTTACAGCATAATTTCGATTCGAATCAATCTTCCCAGGACGTTTAAATCTTTTCTGTAGATTGTATCCGTTATAAGTCTTCCGCTGTTGCTGACAAGCAACAATTTGCCGTTTCCGATGTCTTTTATCTGTCTTACCGTACGCTTTCCTTTGTAATCAACAAAATAAATTCCATCCTTATCAATGTCATGGGTTTTGTAAACCAAAGCAAGATCGTCCTTAAGTATTCTAAAACCGGACATATCATCATCTTCAATAATCAGATAGAACACTTTATCCTTGGGAAAGCCTTCAACTTTATTCTGTATTATAGGTAGCTGCTTTGCATCAACAGCTTTGTCCATTTTATAACGGTATACAGGCACAGTCATAAGAATTCCCGAAAGGGCATCATTCCAGATATCCTGTACAGGCTTTTCAACAACCTTCACCACATTTCTGTCCGGTTCCGGCTTGTCTTGGTTAGGTTCATATAATTCCAGCTTTCCCACTTCTCCCCGCAATACTCTGGAAAATTTCTTTATGAGGTCTTCATTGAGTATCCTTCTGCCTGACTCTACATCAATGATAAATCCTTCTGACACACCCACCAATTTGGCAAGCTGTTTTTGAGTAATTCCAAGTTCTTTTCTCAGTCTTCCAATTTCCGCGCCTAATCTGTTCATATATTTTTCACCTTTTCTATGTATATGTTGATATTGTTGATATTATGGTTGTATATATTTTCCTATTTTAATTTGCTTTTGCATCTTAAAATGGCACAACTCCTTTTTTGTATATATACAGAGTAATTGTAGAACCTCTTAACGGCCATGATTTAGGCATATACATGTATTGGCCAGTCTTCTTATCATAAAAATATCTTTCTTCAATAACATCCGTATCCTTTACCTTTGTCCTCACAACACTCATAATTTCTTTTACTGTATCTTCACTAAACTTTTGTAACAATATTTTTTCCATGTCATCTTTCTGTTTCTCTACATCGTTTTTTAAAAAGTTTATTGTAAACGTTGCTTCATAGCTAGAATCTTTCGTACCAGGTCCAACTACCAAATCTATATCCTTCGGCACTATAAATCCGGCTACTTCCCTGGTATCACCTTCATTTTCCACCTTACCCGTCTTATTCATATTTATATACACCGTCTTAATCGCAGCATTCCAACTAACCGTTGCACCAAATGCTTCCGCCACATAACGAGCCGGTACAAATGTCCTTCCCTCTATCAACAATGCCTCTGTATCCATCTGCTTCTTTTGCCCGTTCACCTCGTATTCTCTTTTACCAATAAACAATACCAAGGTTGTTTCACTTTTCTCGAATACAGCTTTCTTCGCATTTCCGTCCCAGGTTACCGTCGCTCCCAGAGCTTCTCCAATAAACCTTGCCGGTGTCTGTGTTCTTCCGTTTGCGTCAATAAACGGCTGGGCATCCGGGAAATTCACCTCTTCCCCATTCACAACTACGCGAAGCGGTATATCAATTGCATAACCCACATTTGTCAGAAGAAGGGTTGACATGAATATTATCAATATCATTATTGCTATTTTTTTCATCCCTCTTTTTCCTCCTATATCAACTTTTAGGATTATTTAGATGGAATTTTACAACAATTTCGCACATATTTCAAGAAAAACGAAACATTTAATCATGTACTGATTTTGAATAAACTAAAATTCACAAGTATAAAAGCTAACAAAAACCGTGTCCCCTGAAAACTAAGTGCAAACACACTTTTCAGGATAACACGGTCAGTTGTTATTTTTAGCACTAATTTTTTTAAATTAAATATAAAATTTATTATTAACTTATATCACCATATATTGAACCTTTTACGTTGACTTTGATTCTGTCTAAAATTACTCCCTTCAATACATCTTTTATCGAACTGTAGTCCATCCCGGACATTTTACTTAAGTCTATGTCAGAAAGCCTTACTGTTATATAATATTCACCATCAGGCATTTTGGGATGAGTATAAAATTTTGCATTTCCTTCGTTTATTATAAATGTTACCTTTGTTGTTTCAGTTATTTTAAATACTTTCCCACCTGCAACATATTCCCGGTATTTGTACTTGTTATAACTGTCCAAGCTTCCTGACAAAGAATAACCTTCCATTGACATTTTCCAAAAATCATGACTTCCGTTTTTATTTTCATCCTCTGTCCTCTTAGAATCGTAGTATATCTCATCCGTTACCTTTTTGTAGTCACGATTTACAGATATTAGTTTTTTACCACCAATGCCCGTATTTTTTGCTGCAGTTAATACTCCCAGAGTTTTGTAGGATCCATTTGCAATATTTACAGGATTACCGTTGTCATCAACATATATTAAGTTCGATTCATATCTAAAAGAGTTTACTAATGCATTTACAAGCTTTTTGTGCTCTTCTGTATCATTTTGGTTATTTTTGTAAGTAACAGTTGTAATTTCAAATGTATATGTACCCGTCGGATTAAAGTAATATCCTGATTTTATCGGGTAATCATAACGTTGCAGGTTTTTATCTGTCGCAAATACCGCCTTGTTATAAAATGACTTGTCTTGTTTACCTTCTCTTGCCGCTTTCCGGGCCTGCTCGTAATCTTGTTGCATTGATCTTGCTATATTCCAGTCAATATCTGCACTACACTGCTGCACAAACTCCCTTTCATATTTGCCGGGCACAGCTCTCCAATTTATCGCGTTTCCGTTTACATCCAAGTCACACATATAACGTATTACATTGAATTTGATAGGACTGTTTGTCCATAGAATTCTTGCTTTAAAGTCTTTGTCATAATTATTGACAATTTTATTTTCATATTGCTTTTTGTTTAAATCTTTTTTCCCATTGTATACGTATGTATTTACTTCTATCGGAGCAGTTCCGCTTCTACTGCCCCTTGCATAACCTGTTTCCTTTACATAGCCGGAACAGCCTTCCGCTTCGCAGTCTTCATGTCTATTACATTTCGTTTCATATTTATACTCTTTCAATACAAAGACATCATAGAATGTCTTTAAAGCTGCCGTTAATATATCAGTTGAATTATTACCAGCCAACCACTTTTTGTTTTCAGGGTCATCTCCAAAGTCACTTCTTTGGATTTTTGCTCTCACATTCGGCAAACTAACAATTACATCGTCTTCTTCATCTTCAAGAACCGGACTTCCTACTTGGTAATTGTGTAAAAACTTAGTGTCTATATCTACATTAAAAGCATCTACTTTGGCATTTCCACTCCACCAGCCACTACCTGGCTTTTTTAAATTAACTACAATATTTTGGTCTGCCAATGGATAGCTTATCTCCCTGGACAATGCATAATATGGCAAATCATATTTTTTAACTGCCATATTTATAGGCTTTTCAGCTTTAACCACCGTAGAAACAGTATTATTTTCCATATTACTTTCCACAGGATTTTTCCCATCTTCATTTATTGCAAATTCTATATACACATCACGGTCAGGCATTTTAAACTGAGCATAAAAAAACTCTTCCTTGTATAATTAGTATTATAGTTAACAGTGCAAGAAAGCACTATTTAACTTTCATATTTAATAACAAACCACGTCAGCTCAAAATTATTCTTATACTAAACATCAAACACATTTTGGCTTCACATCTTAGCCAATTTGCCAGCTTATGTTGGCCTGAACCTTGAAAACATGTATAATAATATCCGGACTTGGAGGGTAAATGAAACACCTCCTGGGACGGTCTAGTTAAGCCGATTACCCGTATAAAAGAGTATTAATCCATTCCGGTAAGTCTACATGTTTTGGCTGGTTGAGGCCAGCTTTTTAGCTGGTTCCTCGTGTCACGTGCAAGGTTGTTTGCTTACACGGGAAGGAATGGAGGCTTTAAGTCCAATTATTCTTTTAAGGAGGCATTTAAAATGAACATAAAACCAATCGCAGGGATTGATGTGGGCAAATTTTTTAGTGAGATGGTTATTCTTTCCCCATCCAATGAGCTATTTGCCCGTATGAGGATTCATCATGATTCCAATGCCGATATGAGAAGGGCCATAGAGCTTCTAAAAAAAGCGGAAAAGGACTTTGCTTCAAGGCCCTTCATCGTCATGGAATCCACCGGGCACTATCACAAAATCCTTTTCCACTTCCTCCAAAAGTCTGGATTTGAGGTTTCTACCATAAACCCTATCCAGACTAATTGTATCAAAAATTTTGGAATAAGGAAAGTGAAAAATGATAAAGTTGATGCCCGAAAAATTGCCCTACTCTATAGATTCCATGAACTAAAGCCCACTAGCATATCTAACGAGGATATTGACTGCCTAAGAAGCCTTTGTCGTCAGTACTACAAGCTAAGCGATGAGCTTACTGCCTATAAAAACAGATTTATAAGTATAGTCGATCAGCTTATGCTGAACTTTAAGGAGGTCTTTCCAAATGTATATTCTAAGACTGCTATTGCTGTCTTAGAAGAATGCCCTACTCCTACTGCAATTATTGAGGCGGATAGGGACAAATTAATTTCTATAATCCAAAATAACTCTCGCAAAAGTCTTGAATGGGCTACTAAAAAGTATGAGTTGCTAGTCAGCAAAGCAAGAGAATTTGAGCCCTTAAGTATTAATAATGCTGCTAATGTTACAATGCTAGGTATACATATAGCTATGATTAAAACCCTACAAGAAAACCTTGATAAGGTCCTTAAGGCTATTCATCAGCTGATTGCCGATGACTTGTCAAAGGATTTGCCTGCAATGGCACTGACAATTCAGCTCCTTCAGAGTATACCTGGTGTTGGTTTTCTCTCCGCTGCTACTATTGTTGCTGAAATCGGTGATTTTAACGCTTTTTCAAAACCTAAAAAGCTAGTTGCATACTTCGGTATTGATCCTTCAGTTAGGCAGTCCGGAGAATTTACCGGTACCCACAATAAAATGTCTAAAAGGGGCTCAAGACTACTTAGGAGAGTTCTTTATACCATAGCACTTGCCAATATCCGCACTAAACGAAATAACGAGCCTTGTAATCCAGTGCTAATGGAATTCTATAAGAAAAAGTCGCAGAATAAGCCTAAAAAAGTAGCTATAGGGGCAGTTATGCATAAGCTTGTTTTTATTATCTTTGCTGTTCTTAGAGATAGAAAACCTTTTGAACTTCGTTCTCCTGAGCAGCATGCTAAAATACTCGCTAAAAACCGCACTGTAGCTTGATAGTACCTGTATTTGATGTTTAGTTTTCAAGGTTCAAATCATCCTAAACCAGCTATTTTATGTTCATTTTTATTAGGTGGTTTTATTGTGTTGCCATTTTTTAATTTTCTAATGAAAGATAGCAACAACGAAACTTTCAAAATTTTTTTCTAAAATTACTTGACTTTAATTAGCTGGTCTTTTATTTTAAGTTTTTATAGCATTAATTTTCTTATACCAGCAGCTGATATAAGATGATAGATTGACTAATAAGTAGAACATGTCCTACTATTTTTTATTATAATTATAATATATATATATAACTATAATGTCAATATTTTTAAATTTATGAATATTAAAATTGTTTTTATCATTTACTTTTATTATTTACTTTTTATGTTTACTATTTCTTTTTTATGGTTTTGCTTGTTCCACCAGCTTTTTGTATATAAAAAATTATAAATAAAACTCCAACATAATATTGTAACTTATCATTAATCACTATACTAATGATAAGGAGTCACAATATATGATGGAGCTTGATAAAATTTATTCTGTTAAAGATTTTCTCAAATCTTTAATTTTAAAATGATTAATAATTAGTGGAATATTAATGGAATAAATAAATTGATTACCTTTTTGATTATTTTTCGTCATGGTGTCACTATTCTCGTATCCCCTCCCGGGAATTCAGAAATTACTTTTAATATATATTTTTTCAGCCATGAATAATCAGTGGAATTTATATTTCCGTTTCCGTCAATGTCAGCTGCCGCAAGCTTTAAATTATCATCAAGAATTACAAGTTTCAATATATGTCTGTTCAACATACCCAAGTCCATCGAATTAATTTTGCCGTCTCTGTTTATATCTCCCACCAGAATTTCAACCCCCGGAGGAGTCGGTTCCGCAATTCCACCCTTTGGATAAACCCCCAACTCAAATATGGAGTTTCCGTACTGAGTTGCCCTTTGCATACAATAGATTCTTACATATCTTCCCCTTGCTTCAAGGTAAATATCGTCTATATCTCCGTCTCCGTTGTACTCGGTGTATACATCGGTCCATGTGACGGCGTCATTGGACACCTGGATTTTGTACTGACGGGCGTATGCAGCCTCCCACTCAATATACACTCTTTCAATTTCATATTCATCCAGAAGGTCAACATATATGTACTGATTATCGCTGTAATCCGATGACCATCTGGTTGCTATATTTCCGTCAACAGCCTTCTCCGGTGTGTTACCCAGCCCTGGTTCCGTCGAAGATGCATATACAGGCTTGTTCTGCGCAATACTTCCGGCGGGAATGTTTATTACCGGAGGCTCCGTTGTAGGCTCTTCAAGCATTGAAGCCGGACGAACCGCAATATTCATTATGCTGTAAGGATCCGTTACGCAAACTTCCAATCCCCATCCTCTCAATGTATCAAAAGTTCCGTCGGTGGTCATATCCAGGAAAGTCTGCGGCTGGTTGCCCGGTCCCCATGACCATGCCAGGTAACCTATTTCATTCTTGTAACATTGCTCCATTATGGTTTTGTAAGGGATTTTACCCATTTCATGTTCTTCCCATTGGTGTCCGAATTCTCCCACCACAAGGGGCAAGCCCATTTCAACAGATTCTTTTATTTCATCGATTACTTTCTGTTCATTGTAACCCCACATGTACGGCCACCACATATGTACCGAGAACAAGAGGTTTTTGTCAGGGTCGGCGTTTATAAGATAAGGTCCGGTTGCCTGAAGAATATCAATATTCTTTCCCCAGTCGCTGCCGTCAATCATAAGAGGAACATGAATTCCAGCTTCCCTCATTCTCTTTACGGCAGCCTCATACCCTGTTTTAAATTCAGATTCCGAAACCTGGGCTCCTACTTCATTACCAATATTGATAATGAGATATTCCTGATGTTTTTTCAATACTTCAAGCACATCGGGTCTTGTCCAATAGTCAACGAGCATGGAAAGCTTCTGCCATTCACCGGTTGCGTCATGAAGCTCTATAATAGGAATCATATTGTTTATACGGCAATTGTAAAGCAAAATATCAAGTTTCCTTGCCGGCCCGGAAACTGACCATACAAGTCTTACCGCATTAGCTCCGGTTTTCCTGATTTCAGGAAGTGCCACATCACCGTCAATGTCGCCCCAGATCGACATTTCGTTCACACCATACAGTATTATTTTTTCACCGTATTTGTCGTACAAAAACCTCCCCTGAACTCTAAGTCCCGGATAAATGTCATCCGCCCCCAGTGTTACAAACGGCAGGCTGACAGTCATTAAAATGACAACAGCCAAAAGAATGCACACCCTCTTTTTCATTATCATTCCTCCCCTTTTTAAATTCATTTAATTATTTAATTCCTCCGCCCTTTAAATCGGAGGACTTGTGTCGGTTTTAATTTTGAAAAAAGTAATATTACTTTTGCAAGATGTATGCCGGATATGCTCAAGTTTTATCCATGAAAAGTTGCTTTGTAGTAAATATGACCTTATTTGAAGAAAATCTTCAAATTCCGCTTTATTGAAAACATTATATCAAATATAATTCTAAAAATCAAATATAATTCTAAAATACATATTACCACATATTTCTTTTAAATGAAAGAGAAAATAATTTAGTTTGTAACATTATTTTTCTGTTTTGTAATTAAGACTGTACAAAATTTTTATTTCCCTTTATTTAATGAAAATTTGACTTTACAAAGATACTTTACAAAAAATATATATACCTTTAATTTAAAAAAAATAAAAATATACACCGCCCTGTATAAATTTTGCTTTATTTATAGTATAATTTGCTTAGTGGCCTGTTTCCAAAAGCTGCTGAAATCTCAGGTTTGACAATAGACAAACATTCCACCCGAAAGGAGCTGATTGTATGGCAAAAAAGCTGTTATTCATGGCGCTGTGCATCCTTGTTTTTTACTTTCCGTTGATTTCCCATGCCAGTGCAAACATCACGGTTGTGGTAAACGGCGAAAAAGTTAACTTTACTGACCAACAACCTTTCATTGACAGCAACTCAAGAACAATGGTACCCATAAGATTCATTTCCGAAGCCCTCGACGCCAAAGTGGATTGGATTGAAAAAGAGCGCATGGTGGTAATAAAAAAGCAGGGAACGGAAATTTCACTGGTTGTAGGTATGAAAACCGCCAAAGTCAATGGTAAAGAAATCAAGCTTGATACTTCATCGGTTATTGCAGGAGGCAGGACTTTTGTCCCTGTAAGATTTATCTCAGAAGCCTTTGGTGCTACCGTAGAATGGGACGGTAAAAACAAAATTGTCACAATCACAACCAAGCCGCAAGCCGGAAATGAAATCGGTAAAATGCCCGAATCAAGCTATTACAACGAACTTTACAACCTCTTCACCCTCGTGCCCAAAGGTATGAAAGGCTCCAATATAGAGCAGTTCGCTTATTACACCTTTAAAGAAGATGGTACTGTCCTCAACCTCAACTTTACCGAAGAGGAAATATTCAAAGGTCATTCATTCCCCGAGTTGTCAAAAGGCGGGGTTATCTTTTCCCCCAGCAACCTTGAAACCGTTGAATCATACACTGTTGAAATCTTCAAAAATGTGTCAAGGACAAACAAACAGCTTGTCGGTCAATACATATATTTTTCCGATTTAAAACCTGAAAACCTTATGGTTATTGAAAAAAACGGGTTTACTTTTGTCACCACAAAGGGATTTAAACCTTTTGAAATCAAAGAAACCGGCTACAAGCTGATGAGTAAAAAACTCTTTATATACAACGACAAAAACCTGTATGTTTTTTCATTTATTTATGACCCCTCGGACAGAAAGTATCTTACGGAAAGTGTTATGGACAGCATCATTAATTCCATTGAAATAAACGGTACCAAAATCAATCTGAAAAAATCAACAACACCGGGCAAAAACGGCGAAGTTGAAGATATTTTACCGGCAGAAGCCAATTATACCAGGAAAATGACTGTAAAAGAAAATGAGGAACGGCTTAAAAAGAAATATTTTTCTCAAGGATTTGACCTTTCGGACATGGTCAGAATTGAAGGAGGCACCTTTATCGACGAAAACGGTGA
>Ga0209608_1002340_pt1 | contig 13596 bp, 16 predicted proteins | sample AD_UKC130_MetaG_FD_184428 | JGI IMG/M metagenome (GOLD analysis project Ga0209608, IMG submission 184428) | Active sludge microbial communities of municipal wastewater-treating anaerobic digesters from Canada - AD_UKC130_MetaG (SPAdes) (version 2) | ecosystem: Engineered > Bioreactor > Anaerobic... | reverse complement strand
GTTTCTGGTTGTTCTGCGCTCTCTCGCTTGCAAGCTACAGCGATGAACAAGAAGAACGAATGCTTTTGCACTTGAAAGATGAAGAAAAGAAGGTGAAAAAGTGAGAAAACGACACACGAAAGGCGGTAAAAGTCCACAAGAGCACTTGACAGCAAGTCAATTCAAGGAATACAATGGAATGAGTAAGAGAAAGTATAACAATCGCAAAATTGAGATAGATGGATATACGTTTGACAGCAGACTTGAAGCAGACTTCTATCTTAGACTTAAACCACTTGTCAAGATTGGAAAGATAAAAGAACTAAAGATTCATCCGAGGTACTTGCTTCAAGAAGGATTCACGAAAAACGGCAAACATTATCAACCTATTTACTATATTGCAGACTTTGAAGCCTTGTACGATGATGGAACTGTTGTAATTTACGATACCAAGGGAACGCGAACGGAAGTATACAAGATAAAAAGGAAGCTTTTTGAGTACAGGTACAAAGACAAAACAATAGTCGAAGTAGACAAGTAAAACTGAATACGGGCAAGATGGCAGATAATGGAAAACCATATCAAGATGGGCGGGCTTGTTAAAGGCTCGTCCATTGCTCATATCTGAGGATGAAGATACAGCAATAGATATAAGGGGGATACAGAATATAACTATAACAATCCAGCTGGAGGGAGAGATACAGCGTGTTAAAATCGCGTCGCCCAGCTCCAGAGAAAATAAACAGTAGCGATATAATACGGTTGCTTGTCATGTACAAGCCGGCCGTACAGAAAATCTTTCATGGTCAGGTCCTTCTTAGCTGGGATAGAGAGAAGAAAGAAATTCAGCTTGAGATCCCTTGCACAGGAAACTATTATTCCAAGGAGGCATTGGCACACACTAACTTCCATAAACGAAATCTAGATGAGCTAATTCCCGCTGTAGTACTGATGAAAACCGTAGATGACTGGATGGATCTCCTAACTATGCAGGAAGCAGAAGCACTTTTTCTCCGATTTGTGGATGTAGACCATCATCAACTAATGAGCTATAAAGAAATAGGGAAGAAAATGGGATTGGACAAGAAAACGGTATGGGAACATGTACAGCGGGCGCTTGTGAAAATCCAAAAACTTGCATTCCCCCACGAAATATGATATAATACTGTATGATGGAATATTAGTAGAAAGTGGGTGACCAAAAGCACCCACTTTTTTATTTGAATACGTTTTACCTTAAATTAGGCCCCTAAGGGTGCCTTTTTCTACGGTTCATTGGGTAACATTACGCTCAAAAGGGTAATAAAGAAGGTAAAGAAGGTGATGTAATGGCAAAATATGCCACACGTTGCAAGGTGTGTAATAGTCCACATCGAAATGAGATAGAAACCCTTCTAGCACAAGGCTGGGGGACTCGGCGAATATCGCAGTGGCTTAAAGACACGTATAGCGAGGAAATATCCCACAAGTCGATATACAAGCATAAGATGAACCACTGGAACGTGCAAAGAGAAATAGCTGCACGAATATCAACGCAGCAAAGTCAAGAACTCTTTGAACAGCAGGTGCAGAAGGGCATCACTAGGATAGAATCGTTGCGCAATGAAAGGCAAGAAAACCAGAAGCTGGCTGACCAACTTCGTTTAATATTCTTTGACCTCATACAAACTGGTGAATGGAAAACGATCAATCCGGAAACGCTGAAAGCTTTGCAAGGATTGTACAACACGGCAACAAGCCAAGTACGTGCTAGTGCAGCAGAGGAGTTCCGACAGTTAGATCAAAATGTAGAGGACCCAATGGCACAATTGCTGGAGTTGATTGCGGATGGACGAGAAACAGAAAATGCAGATGATAGTGAAGAAGCTTAGGGACCCAGAAGTGGTAACAAAGCTTCTGTTTGGGTATAACAAGATTGCTCCCAAACAGCTTGAACTTCTGCTTCTCAATGCTTCTACACAAGTCATTTGTGCAGGGAGACGATTTGGAAAAACGAATTATGCCGCAGCAAAAGCCTTTTTCTATGCACTTACCCATCCAAAAGCGAAGATTGTTGTTGGCGGTCCATCACTAGATCAAGCCAAAATCTACTTTGATATGCTAAACGAAGCACTGGAAACATCACCACTACGTGGCTTCGTTCGTGACATAAAGACATCTCCATTCCCTACAATAACATTAAAGAACAGATCACAAATCACCACTAGGTCCACGGCTTACAATGGCAAATATTTGCGTGGAAGGAAGACGAACTTAATAGTGCTAACTGAAGCTGCATTTATAAAAGATGAGGTATACGACCAAGTGGTGACACCGATGAAATTGGATACCGGTGCACACGTCATCCTGGAGAGTACACCAAACGGCATGAACTACTTCTATACGGAATTTCAGCGCGGTTTGAAATCTGGAACGGTGCAAAGTTTCCATGCAACTGTATACGATAACCCTTTCTTGCACACGGAAGAAATAGAAGAAGCTAAGACTAGACTTCCTGAATATGTATGGAGACAAGAGTATCTGGCTGAGTTTGTAGATGATGATTCTGCTTTCTTTCCCTGGAAGCTGCTTTCTGAAGTATTTGAGGACTATAAACCAGCAGGGTACATCCAGGGACACAAATACAGTATAGGCGTAGATCTTGCCAAATACAGGGACTACACAGTTATCACCGTGATGGATATTACGGAAATGCCATACAAAGTTGCAGAATTCCACAGACTAAACCAACTGGAGTATGAGGAAATAATAAGCATGGTAAACGACATACAAGCTAAGTACAAGTGTACTGTAAACATAGACGCTACCGGAGTAGGTGAACCAGTCTCTGAACGTATTACGGCGTGTCGGCCGTTCGTGTTCTCACAGAAATCCAAATCCGAGTTATTGCATAATCTACTGTTAATAATGGAACGGAAAGAAATTGAGTTGCCAACCTCAAATACAAATCTAAGGGATGAGCTACGTTTCTTCAAAAGGATCCAATCTGGTAGCGGCTTCAAGCTGGAAGCGCAGCAAGGTTATCATGACGACTGTGTAATGTCGTTGGCTTTAGCTGTGCATGCTACGAATGTACAAAAGGTTCTTGTTTCTGCGTATAAAAAGTGAGGTGAGACTCTTGGCCAAAACGGAAGCAACAACACAATTTGGCTTTCCATACTCAAGTTTCTTTAGTGCACTAAGAGAAGTGCTTAATGATGATGATATAAGCATAGATATGTACCGTGAAATGATTGACCGTGATGAAACGGTAGGAGCTGGGCTAGACTTCTTTACCGAAAATGTCATTCTTAACTTAGGAAGTTACACACACACGAACGCAGAACTGCAAACCTTTATCAACGAAAACTTTGAGAATATGAACGAGACCCTGGAGATAGTCCTAAATAACTATCTGACAGAGCTTCTCGCCTTTGGCTATGCTGTTGCAGAAAAGGTGTACGAAGAGAAGAACGGCAAACTGTATCTAAAACGTATTGTAGTTCTTCCATCGGATACCTGCCGTTTCACGGTTGCCAACGGAGAGGTTTCAACAGTAGTGCAGTATACTGCTACACGTGGAAAAATTGAGATACCAGCTGACAAGTGCATGATTATGCAGCTTGGTAGAGGTGTATATGGAAAGTCACGGCTACGTAGAATATACAGAGTATACGCGTTCAAGAAAGCCTTATTCCGGTTTTGGGCTGTGGCAATGGAGCGATATGCAATGCCAATCACACATGCAAAAGCGACAGACCCTTCACAAATCCTTGAACCATTGAAAAACTTATGGACCCAAGGAATAGTAGCGACTGACCCAAATACCCAAATCGAACTTCTGGAACCGAAGGCAGCTATGGCAGACGTGTATAGAGACACAATCGAATATCTGAACATGCTCATCTACCGTGGCTTGCTCGTCCCACAACTGCTTACATCAGCAGGAAGCACCGGTGCATACAGCCTTGGCCAAGTACATTTCCAGATCTTCCAAAACACAGCACAAAGGTATGCGCAAAGACTTTCTTCCGTGCTCATCGATCAAGTTGTCGCGCAGCTCATTGACTGGAACTATGGAAAACAACTCGACTATGGGAGCTTTGTAAACTTGCTCAAGCCAACTCCGGAAGAGATGCAAAACCTCGCACAAGTGTTTAGTTCGCTTGTAGATAGCGCAGTACTGGATCCAGTAGAAGATGAGCAGTGGATACGTGATATGCTTGGCTTCCCAGAAAGAAAAGAGGATACTACCTCTGATACGAAAGAAGCTGATGAACTATGGCAAGACTTAGAACCGTAAAGACAGCTTTAGATCTTGTAGAGAAGCGTATATGGCGTAGCTTCGTACGACTAGTCAAAATAAAGGACGGAAATGTAACCATAAATGAAGAGCAACTTATAGGGGCACTTAGAAGAGCACTTGTGCTAAGCTACATCTTTGGTAAAGCATACGTCATCGGTGAGGCAACTCGTAGAAAAACATACAAGCTGGCAGAACCTAATATGCAAGAGATAGCAATATTAGTTGGAAGCAATAAAGAACTAATTGCGCAGCTTGCACGACTACCTGTAGAAGACATTGTAGCAGAGCTCTTTGCACCATCGCAAGAAGTACTGCAGTTTTTGGAAACGTATGCTGTACAACTTGCACACATAAAAGACACAGTATTGCTAAAAAAGATAACAAGCTGGGTCGAGGAGACAATCCGCCAAGGCATGAGTGAGAAGGAAGCAAAAGCATATCTTACAGAAAGATTGGTTGACTTTACAGATCGTAGAGTGCAGATGATAGCACGAACAGAAGCAACCAGAGCTTGGAACATCGGTAGTATAGAAGAATCATTTACGTCAGAAGTTGTAATTGGTTATAGGTTTACAGCAGTACTGGATGAAAGAACAACGCGTATATGCAGAGCTAGACATGGAATGTATATAGCAAAGGAAGACATTGCAACACTTTCCGCCAACACTCCACCGCTGCACGTAAACTGCCGCAGCGTACTCGAGCCGGTTACACGATACGATAACAGAGAAAGGAAAAGAGTACCGGAACAGTTGGATACACCACAAACGAGACCATACGACCGGATGGTGATCCAAACGGTGGTAAGTAAAGCTTTCTCACAATGGAAAGGAGGAATTTGATGAACCAGATCGTAAGCATAGTAGAACTAGAAGAAAGCGAAACAAAAGAGCTATGGGTGAATGCTTTACCGCTAGGCACTTTCTATGACCCACGGTACGGAGAGGTAAAGATAACCAAAGAGATTATAAGACAAATGGCAGAAAACTTTAAGAACAACATTCCACATTATCCACCACCGGTGAATATTGCACACAATGATGAACTTGGTGGGTACGGCATAGTAAAGGATCTGGAAGCACGTAGCGAGGGACTATATGCACTCTTGGAGCTTACCGAGGAAGGGAAAAAGCTTCTGGAAGAACAAAAATTCAGATTCGTTTCTAGTGAATTTACAAGTGAATATCAGGACAAAAAGAGCGGGAAGAAAGTTGGATATGTATTCTTGGGACTGGCACTCACGAATCGACCTGCACACCCAGGAGTACAAGAAATACAGTTAGGAGATGATGTAACGATGGTAAAGCTTGCCGTTGTAAATGTACCGGCATGGAAGCTGGAACCAAATGCAGAATGGGTCTTTGATTGGGCAAGGGATGCTGATGAGATCATCCAAAAGTTTGGCTGGCAGGCACTTGCACAAGCTTGTGGATATGTCGACATGAGCTATGAAAAAGGTGAGTCAGGGTATCCAGAGGTGAAAGCAGCATACAAGTTGCCATTTGCAAAAGTGACGGACAACCAAATGGTAATCTATCGGCGAGGAGTTATAGCAGCCATGCAGGCACTCTTAGGTGCCAGAGGAGGTGTAGATGTTCCTAGAGAAGAAAAAGAACGCGTGTACGCCAAGCTTGCACCAATATATCAGCAGTTTGACATGGAGCCGCCAGAATTCCATTATGAAGAACAGCAGGAGGCGATGAGAATGGAAGAAGAGAAAGAAATTGTGAGATTGCAGGAAGAACTTCAAAGGACACTTTCGGAGAACCAAAAACTTCTCCAAGAAAATGCAGAACTGAAAAAGAAGTATGAAGAACTTGCAAAAGAAAAGCTGCTCATGGAACTTTCGGATTGGGCAGCGGAATGGGTTAGAAAAGGCGTGAAACCAGTCGTAGTGGAAAAGGCAAAAGCGGTATTGTTAGAGGATGTCAGTAAGAAGCAGGTATTCGATAGCATGTTTATGGAGTTGCAACAACCAATGGGACAAATGGGTGAGACAGCTGCAACGCCAAGTGAGATTACAAAGGCAGACCAAGTAGCGAAAGCCGTATGGGGAGGTGCATGAAATGGAAAGAGTGAAAATGTTGGTACCGGTCAGCACGAACGCTAATATAGCAAAAGGAGCGCTGCTTGAATATGATAGCTCGGCACAGGTGTATAAACAACATGACACTGGGATCCCTGTAGCTGTTTTGGCAGAAGCTGTAACAGCAGGCCAAATGCCTGCAAAGGCTCTTGCAATTGTGGGAGGACCTGTATATGAAGACGAGCTAGCCAGTCCACCAACGCAGAATTCCAAGGCCGCATTACAGCAAAGTGCCATTTACGTCATAAAAAGAAAATGAGGTGATAAAAGATGGCAGATTGGACATTTTTAACACGACTATATAGGCAAGCACCTGTTGCACCACAGTTTCTCACGAAGCAGATAAAGAATATAGATTTTTCTCCACTTCCAAAAGTAAATCTTTACAGCGAATCTAATTCCTTGACTTTGGCAAGTTTGGGAAAAGTGTACGACCCACCGACGCCTGTCAACCTTGGTGTGAATCTTTCTAGTACGCTTGTGGATCCGGCACAGATATATGAATATGATGACATTACCGAAGAGATGATCTTCTCACAGAATTACAACCCTATAATGCCAGATAATGTTATAGCTTCTAAGGATTACCTATATGCAAAAAAGGTAGCAGAATTAAAGCGCAGGGTATACAACCGCATAGAATGGATGTTAGCACAAGTGATTTCAACCGGTGAAATAGCATACAATGACGGCGATAGAGCCTTTTCAGTTTCCTACGGTGTCAGTCCGGTCACATATACCCTGGCAAGTACAACAAAGGTTGTTTCTGATTTAAGAAGTTATGTAAAAGCAATGAAGCAAAATGGATTCTCACCAACGCATATATTTGTCACCGACGATGTAGAAAAAGCATTGTGGGATAATACACAATTCAAAGCTGCTGTGGATACTACCACGTTTAATGTTGCCCAGATGCGATATGATGCAACAGAGCCGTTTGTGAACTTCGTGGCAGAGGTAAAAGGCTTGCCGCCAATATACAATTATGGTGGAAATATCGGTGGGAGTGATCTGATAACGGGTAAGAAGATAATGCTTGTAGATTTTAACGCACTGGGTATAGCATATGGCGCAATAGTTAATGCAAATTTAGATCCACAAATGAACCCAATTGCCGCCGACGCAGTAAGCTGGGAAGAGAATACCAACCACGGTGCTAGCAGAAGCATCTTTGTAATGTCCAGACCGCTTCCGTACATTCTCAATGCAGGCGCTGTTAAGATACTCAATGTAACAATATCATAGTAGCGATCTAATATTGAGGGGGCATTATGCCCCCTTCTTTTTTTAGAGAGGTGATAACCGTGGAATTAGAAGATCTGAAGCGCAGACTCGCAAATGACTTTACACAGTTGAGTGGGGAAAACATACCGGATGATGTAACATTAGGAGAATTATTGGTTGAAGCCAGACAGTATCTAAGTAGGCAAATATTGTTGGACGATTTTGCAGAGAACATTTTCGTGCCACTATATTGCTCAGTGAAGCTTTTGGAAAGACGTGGATACGTAGATCTTGCAGAGAAATACTGGCAAAGAATGCGTTCAGATATAGCTGCTTGGAAAAAGAATATGCCTGATGCACAGAGTACTGAAGCATATTTCTACAGTAGGCCACAAGTATTCAGTGATGACGAACTAGGGAAGTGGTGAGTATGCGGATACAAATACATGATGAAGCACTGAATCAGCTCCTGCAAAAAATGAAGGATGCAGACCTAAAAGCCCCCCTACGTGACTCGGCTATATACATGAAAAATAGCATACAGCAGAATTTTGATGCTCAGGGGAGACCCGAAAAGTGGCAGCCGCTTTCACCCAAGTATGCTGCCTGGAAACAGAAAAAAGGATACTCTCCAGATATACTAATTCTCACCGGTGCACTGCGTAGGAGCATTAACATATCTGCAACCGCACGCGAGGCAAGGGTATTTACTGGCATGAAATATGGTCCAATACACCAAGTTGGTGGATCACAGATACCTGCAAGACCGTTTATGGTCGTGCAAGATGAGGACATATCAAATATAGAAGACATTTTTCAACGATACTATGAGAAACTAGGTGAATAGTATGCGGTATGAAATACTACAGCAAATTAAAGAACACTTAGAAAGAACACTTAAAACAAATATCATGACCTATGAACCAAACTGGCAGCTACCAAATACATTCCCTGTGATCTGGCTGAGCTTTGGTGAGGAACAACTAAAGGAAGGAATAAACGCATCTCAGCGAAGCATCCCAGTTACAATATATGTTGCACACCGAGGCACAGCGCAAAGTGTTCTTGATGTTGAAAGAGAAATACTGGATATTTCTGATCGTGTAGAAATGGTACTGACGAATTACGCTTTTGCAGTGGAAGAGAAAAAAGCTACACTTGAGTACTCCGGCTTTCGATGGTTCCAAGATCGGATAAGTGAACAAGGTTCCATTTATGTAGTTCTAGCTACGGAAATAAGTTTTAACGTAAAGATTAGGAGGTGAATGTATGGCAATAACGCCACAGGAACTAAAAATAGTATTGCCACAAGCAGAGTTTGTAAGGCAGATTTCTACCACCGGTACAACAGAGGTAACAAAACGTGTTGGGCTTGGCGGAGTAACCAGATCTAAGTTTTTAACGCACGCAATATCCCTTGATCTAGAAGGCGATATAACTTCTCCGAAGCTGATAAGCGCACTATTAGGAAATCAAGATCTTACAATAGGCGTGCATGATCTACAAATTACCGGCGCTGTAGCTGAAAGCATAAAAGTAGCTATAACAGCAAAGGACCCGCTAAACTTTTCCACCAGTCTCCAGGCAAAGGGAACAGCTACGATAACACCGGGAACTCCTACGTTACCTAAAGAGTTGTTCACGAAATCAGAAGGAACAATAGCTATAAATGCACTCCCAACAGAGATAAACGAATTAACCATAAATGCTAAAAGAGATGTAGAAGCAGTGTACGGAGGAATAGGTGCGACGCTTGCTGAAAAAATGAAGCCAAGCAATTTTAAGATCGGTACGTGGGAGTATTCTGCAGACATCTCCGTGGTTCCACAGGCTATGTCAGACGCGATAAAATTGTGGGACCCAACGGAAAGCAAATGGAATATTGTTGGGCAGTTTGTGGACGCAGTCGACAACACACACACGTTTGGCTTTGTGCTTCGCGGTTGTATAGTTTCAGAAGCTTCAGGCGATGCAGATTCAAGCTCCATAGATGCTTCTAGGAGCATTGAAGCTGAAGGCTTTGAAATTGGTGAAGTAGCTTCTGAAACCTTCGAGGGAAATGGCACTACGAAAATATTCACCTTGACAGGGACTCCATTGGCAGATTCAGTATTAGTACGTGTCGATGGTGTATATACAGCAGCTTTTAGCGTGTCAAATAAAGTAATAACGTTAAACTCTGCACCAGCAGATGGTAAATCTATTGTTATATCTTACCTGAAGGCGGTGACATTATGATATTCGTTCCGGATTCTACAATAGAAATAGAGATAGAAGGTGCAATATTTAATGTTAGGTTACTGTCCGGAGAGGAAATGTTGAAATTAGTAGGAAAGAAAGGATTAGAATCGCTGAAAACGCTCGATATAGACACAATGGCCGAGATAGCGAGGCAATCGGTGGTTTCGTTTGCGTATGAAGATCAAAAATATGGTCCTGAAGCTATAAAGAAGCTTAGCACAAACGTATATCTAGAGTTACTTCAAAAAGTTTTCTCCTTGAACTTCGAGGTGAATCCAGAAAATTTTCCGATGATGAAAGACTTATCTACCTGATGTTTTCTAGGTACGGCCTGCCGTGGGGCTGGCAAACACCATGGCGCACAATGTTGTCAGCCCTACTGTTTGAAGGGAGGCAAAAATAATGGCAACAGCAACGCTAGAAATAGTAATACAAGCCATAGACAATGCAAGCAAGCAGCTTTCTACCATAGAGGAAAAAATGGCTGGTATAAGCAAAGCAGCTTCCTCTTTTATGCAAGTAGGAACGCTTATGGCTGGTGCTGGTGCAGCTCTAACTGGTAGCATAGGAGTTGCCGTAAACACATTTAAAGACTTCCAATATGCCATGACCAACGTGCAAGCCGTCTCAGGGGCAACAGTTGATGAACTTGCCAAGCTTGAAGAGGCTGCAAGAAAATTTGGGCAAAGCACAACGTTTTCTGCAACTCAAGTAGCGCAAGCAGAGTATGACCTTGCCTCAGCCGGGCTTAGTGCATCAGAGGCTGTACAAGCTTTAGGTGCTATTCTAGATCTAGCAGCTGCAACGCAAAGTGATCTTGCCACTACATCACAGATCGTTACAGCAACTCTGAGCCAGTTTGCACTTACCGCTGATGAAGCCGCGAGAGTAAGCGATGTCTTTGTACAGGCGATTAACAAGTCTCAAGCCACTATGCCAAAATTAGGTGACTCCATGCGTTATGTTGGCCCTATAGCACATAGCTTGAACATGTCACTTGAACAAACGACAGCAGCACTAATGGCTTTGTATAATGCCGGTTACCAAGGGGAGCAGGCGGGTACAATGCTAAGGGCCGCGCTCTCTGCCCTATTGGACCCAACAAAAGAAGTTACATCCACACTAGAAGGACTAGGCCTCACCATTGATGATATAAATCCAGCGGTGGTAGACTTCTCGCAAATTATAGACAGGCTTAGAGAAGCTGGAGCTTCCACAGCAGATGTAGTAGCAATATTTGGAAGACAAGCAGGCCCGGGAATGGCTGCTTTACTGCAACAGGGGGGAGCAACTCTCCGACAGTTTGAGGCAGATCTGAAAAATGCGGGCAATGCAGCGAAGGAAGTAGCAGAGTCGCAGATGAATTCTCTTCAAGGGAGTCTTAGCAAGCTAAAAGGAGCCTTTCAGGAACTTCAGATCTCAATCGGGCAAGCTGTCTTACCAGCTATAACAACACTTGTTGAAAAACTTACAGGCCTTATAGCTTGGTTTAACAATCTGCCAGATTCGGTTAAAAATGCGGTATCTAATATAACTTTATTTGGTGGCACAATTCTTGTAGTGCTTGGTAGTGTTTCCCTGTTTATTGGCACAATAATGAAAATGATAACGGTTTTTAGCGAGTTTGGAACCATAATAAGTACCATATCGAATGCATTTAGCGGGCTTGGCAGTGTATTTGCATCGCTGAAAACAGTCGCAGAGGCAAGTATAAACGGTATAAGTGTTGCACTTTCTGCATTAGTAGCAAATCCTCAATGGCTAATTTTATCAGGCATAATAGCAGGCGTAATCGTAGTAATTGTAGAGTTAGCAAAACATTGGGATGATGTTGTGAAAGTCTTTGAAAAAACATTAAAGCAGCTGTCACAATGGTTTGAAAGTGTTTGGAAAGGCATTGAAAAGATAGCTATGGCAGTATGGGACGCTATTAAACGCGGTGCAGATGTATTAGTAAATTTCCTAAAGGACAGATGGAGTGCTTACTTACAATTTTGGAAAACGATATTTAGTGCAATACAAACTGTTGCGCTTGCGGTGTGGGAAGCTATAAAGAACGCATGCATTATAGCATGGAACTACATAGTAGAAAGATGGAACGCTTTTGTGGAAGTATGGCAAAAGATCTGGACCGTTATACAAACTGTTGCACTTGCAGTATGGGAAGCTATAAAAAAGGCAGCGCAAGTTGTTGTAGATGCAGTAGTAGCAGTGTGGAATCACTTTATAGACTTTTGGAAGAAGCTCTGGAAGACTATAGAGGATATTGCGCTAGGAGTATGGCATGCAATCGAATGGGTAGTACATAAAATAGCTTCTCTCTTTGGGAAAATAGGTACCTCAGGGCAACAAGCTATGCAAACTGTTGTAACTGCTGCAAACCAAATGAAGAATGACATAGTAGCGCACAGCATAATACCCGATATGGTTGATATGTCTCTGAAGGAGTTTGAAAGGCTTGAAGAAGCAGCAGAAGAAGTGTTTAACCATATAACTAGTGCTGCAGCAAAAATAAATGCAATAACCTTTGGAGTTGGCACCAGAACGGGAACAAGCAAAGTAGAACAGAGGAACAATATAGTAGTCAACGTCAAAGAAGCAACAGATGTAAGAACGATTCTTTCTAACATAAGCAAGGGGTTGGTAACATGGTAATATCGCAGTTTGAAGCCAACTGGGAGATAGATTACCCGAGCGTGCAATTTGAGTGGCGGGATGGACTGGAACCTGTAACAGGTAGCTTCCATGCCTTCTCTGAGGAGAAGCCAAATTCCTACCCACGCTTCTATTTGGAATTTGCAAGGTCAAGATTTCTATGCCAAGTTACAAGCATAAATTACCGGCGAATTGAAAATGGGTACGCTTTAGAATGCGAGTTCCAAGAAGCAGGGCTGACTGCACAACTTGAACAGCCATTTGAAATATCTTGGATTGACTATGATGCTGATGCAATACTAGACACTCTTGAAGAAAAGCAAATTACTATAACTAACCTTGAGGATTATCTTACTTCTACCTGTAGCTTTTGCTCAACAGGGAACTTGCGCAGCTTCCTAGAAAGTTTTGCAACGGCTTTGGGCATGAAGATACGAAAGACAGCCAGCCAATATGGGGGAGGCGTGGCAGTATGATTCTACTACCATACAGAACGAATGATTACTTTATAGCTATACAAGCTGTCGGCATTGATACACACGTAATGATTGTACAAAAGACGGATCTTAGAGTTGCAAGGCAGCTAGTAATGAATAATAGTACTCCATACAAAGCCATGATAGCTCAGAACAAGGTAGTGCTACTCTACTCACAACCAACACCAGCTGGCGAGGAGTTCTATGTAGGAATATTTGCATGCGAGCCAGAGAACATTCAAAGAGAAGGAGTGTACCATGTACCATGCTATGATAAGAATCCGCAGGCGGTTAAGATGTCAAGCAATGAGAATGGCATTCTATTTGTCGAGTACAATATGCAAGAACCATGGGGTTATGGCAAGTACATGTACTACACTCGCATAGATGCTGTGAATATAGAAACGTGTGAACTAATAGAAGAAGGTGCTGTGATATACCAAATGGAGATAGATACCCAGCATCCTTTCGATTTGCTTCCTATTGGCACCTTTTTTGTGAATGAGGGTACTTGCGAATTCGATGTAGCCTTTTCTCCCAGGGATGATCGTGAAAGTCGCCGTGAACTAAAGATTGTGCTACGTGGGTATCCAGATGCTCCGCTGAGTGTCCGCAGATCCATTGGAACCAGTAGGTTTATGTTATGGGGT
>Ga0209608_1002333_pt1 | contig 13633 bp, 13 predicted proteins | sample AD_UKC130_MetaG_FD_184428 | JGI IMG/M metagenome (GOLD analysis project Ga0209608, IMG submission 184428) | Active sludge microbial communities of municipal wastewater-treating anaerobic digesters from Canada - AD_UKC130_MetaG (SPAdes) (version 2) | ecosystem: Engineered > Bioreactor > Anaerobic... | reverse complement strand
AAGGTCACCTCCGGTTATGGTTTGTTTCGTCACTTACCATTCTAAACCAGAGGCCTTGTTTATGGCTCTTTATTTTACACAATTATATGGACTTAACTTCTTAACCCCCCTGTTTGAAGCGTTAAAATATGCGTGCGATGGGATCTTCTGTTATATTATATCTTACCATAGATCAGCGTAAACAGCGCAGACAAATGATCACCGTGTTGATAGCAAATAATAAATGTGTTACAATCAGCGCGAAAATCCAGTGCAAAGGTGGCGCAGCAGATGAAACAAGGTCGGCCCTATCCCAAAGTGTTCATCTCCCGTAAAGCGGAGCGCAGTGTCAAAAATGGGCATCCATGGGTATACGGCGAAGAGATTGTCGAAATGGAAGGTGTGCCTCAAAATGGCGGGCTGGTGGATGTGCTTGCCGGGAATGCATACATGGGTACGGGCTTTTACAACAGCTCCAGCAAGATCGCTGTCCGGCTTGTATCGCGCAACGCCAACGATGGATTTGACGCCCGCTTTTGGCGCCGCAGGGTTGAATATGCAGTCCGTTACCGCCAAACTGTCATGCCGGGTGCAGACTTTGCCTGCTGCCGCTTGATTCACAGCGAAGCTGACCAAATGCCGGGGCTGACAGTGGACCGCTACGGCAGTCTGCTTTCTGTGCAGGTGGCCAGCCTTGGCATGGAGCTTGTCAAAGATACTGTCTACGACGCTCTCTTGAATGTGCTTGCCGAAATGGGTGAAACGATCACAGGCATCTATGAGCGCAACGATATTGCCACACGCACGCTGGAAGGGCTGCCGGAGTATAAGGGCTGGTACTGTTTGGATGGCCGGCCTGTTCCTGAGTCTGCTGTGGTGGAAATCTGTGAAAACGGTGTACGCTATCTGGTGGATGTGGAAAATGGGCAAAAGACCGGCTTTTTCCTGGATCAGAAGTATAACCGTGCTGCCGTGGCCCGGATTGCCAAGGGGAAGCGGGTTTTGGACTGCTTTACTTATGCCGGTTCGTTTGGGCTTAATGCGGCGCTCGGTGGTGCAGAGCATGTGACATGTGTAGATGTCTCGCAGCAGGCTGTTGATATGGCGAAGGCAAATGCGGTGCGCAATGGGCTGGACGGGAAAATGGACTTCTTATGCGAAGATGTGTTTGAGCTGCTGACGCGATTGGCTGAGCGGAAATCTCGGGATTATGACCTGATCATCCTTGACCCACCGGCTTTCACGAAATCTTCGAAAAATGTGAGAGCTGCCGCTCGGGGATATAAGGAAATCAATCTGAAGGCGATGAAGCTGCTGCCTCGTGGTGGGTATTTGGCTACTTGCAGCTGCAGCCATTTCATGACGGACGAGCTGTTCCGCGAAGTGCTGGCAAGTGCGGCAAGGGATGCGGCGGTATCGCTGAGGCAGATTGAGGCTCGGCAGCAGGCTCCGGACCACCCCATTCTATGGGGAGTTCCGGAGACGGAATACCTTAAGTTTTACATATTCCAAGTCGTATGATACTGAGTGTGGTTGTGGGTGTGGTACAGGGGACGGTTCCTTGTACCACACCCTGTACCACCCGAAGCTTACCACACAAACGGAATCAGCCTGTACTTCACCCGCTTTTTGTACTCCGCATAGCCCTTCAGGTTTTTCTCCAGCACCTCTTCCTCATTACGGATTCTCATGACCGTAATCACCGGGTAAAGCAAGAACACAAGAAACGAGAAGAACGACCCCAGCACCAACGGCATAGCCATAAACATCAAGATAGTGGCAGCATACATCGGGTGCCTGATCACACCATACAAACCAGAGTCCACAACCGTCTGGTCTTCCTGCACTTCCACAGTCCTCGACAAATATTCATTCTCCCGCATCACCTCAACAAAGAGCAGATATCCTACCACAAAAACCACCGCTGCAGCTGTCACAAGCCAACCAGGCAAAACCAGCCATTGAAAGCGGTAGTCCAATCCCGCAACGGCAAAACCAGCAACAAACATAAGGCCGCTGAGGAAGATAACCCTTTTCTGCTCCACCTCATTCTCCCGAGCTTTAAGCCGCTTCCGCAGAAGTTCTGGATTCTTAACCAGTAGAACCGCTCCTACAATCAACATGGGAACATAGAGAATGGCTAACAACAGCCAAGCATTCCAGTAATCTAACGTTCCAGCTGGCACAAACAGCAAAGCCGCAAGCATTATGAAACCCAAGAGAAACTTCCATGTTGCCTGCATAACTAGTTTGATGTCCATCGAAATCCCACCCACCATGGTCTTCTTACCAGAATTTGGTTAAGTGTTACTTTGCTGTAACTTCCACCATCAAAAGCGATACACCTTCCGGTCTCAAATCAAGCAATCATCACTGCACCTGACACACTGGTTTCATGAAAACAGAATGAACAGATATCCCGTTTGGACCATTAGAACATTGCTGATGCTATGCAAGAGCATAGGGTATATGATACTATGGCTATCTTGATATGCCTTGCCTGCAATGATTCCTTGCGCGAACGCATAAAGCAGTTGAAAGCAGTCCGCCTTAAAAGTAAACGGGAACAACGACCATTTTGCATGGGCGATCGCGAACAGGAATGCAGCGATAGTTGTTTCTAAGGTAATGCCCCATTTCACATTGGTACTCCTGCCCAGCGCAGACACGATAATTGTGATGGGCAGTGCCCTGTAGAGGAGCTCTTCTGCGGGCCCAGTTAAGAACAGTTGAAAACACAACGTCCCCATGATGTTTCTTCTGTTCAGTGGAAAGTCATAGACTGGCAGCGAGCCGCTTATCATCATGAGTACGTGGACAATAAGGGTAATACCAACGAGAACAACCGTGTACACAGCTATAAACTTCTTTCCCACTTTCCTGTCACCAATGCCAAGACCGAACTCTAGTCCAAAAACCTTTTTTAAGATCAGTATTGCTGCCAAAGCTAGGAACATCATAACTGTGTGATGAACGATGTTCCATAGATAGGCACCATCAGGGTCGAGCGTATCATATGTAAACATGTCAGCAATGTTTCTTGCCACTATGCCTATCGCTCTCTGGAACAGGAGCATCAGCAAAGCCACAATAACACACCACAGTATCCCGTTCCTATGAATCCGCTTCTTTTCCATTCTATCAACTCCTTTTCTTTAATCCTGCTGGTATGGGCTCAGATACACAATTACCTTGCAATGATCAGCCACCATCAGCGTGCTCTCAACGACAATACTTTCAGTGCTAACTCCTATGGCAGCAATCATGGCAATCATGGGATTAAGGCACCAGCCATCACACGGGTTCGCGCCACCCATCTTCCTTGACAGCACGCAAAGCTCGCACGATGTCGCAGTAGCAACATATCTTTCCTAGGTTTTACTTACCGACCAGGTAGCGCAGCCATAGATCTCTGAGAGCGTGTGGAACACATCCTCATGACAGCAAATCTTTTCTCGATCTCCATCGGTAACTTCCCTCCAGTTCTTTATTTTAACGTTCGTTAAACCACTCATAAAAAAAGACTGGCCTCGAACCGAGCCCGAGAACCAGATTGATCCTATGCTACCCAATTCCTTGCAAGACGATAGCAATCTCTTCCCTGATCTCATCTTCGGGTAGATAACGGCCCTTCACGATGATGTTTTCAATCAATGTCTCTAATAAATGCACTAATGTCCTCACTACCGCTTTTTCGTTCTTCATATTCTTTGTATAGGGCTTGAGGATCTCATGGTGTCTGGGAAGTATACTTTTCTCCCATTCATCCAACAGCGTCATCAGTTCCTCATCACCATCGAATGAGAGGTAAACCTTAATACCAAGCCGGTAGACCTGTCTGTCGTAGTAACTGAGTTCGTTTAAGCCATATACAAACTTGGTGTAGAAATCAACAATATCATCTGCCTCCAAGCGAGATGCCTGCCTTCTTACCAGATCAAAAAACTCCTTCTTGATGATCTCATCGAAGAGTTCTTTCTTGCTGTTGTAGTAATAGTAGATCATGGGCAGAGAGCAGCCCACTTCCTTGGCGATGTTGCGCATTGTAGTCCCGTGGTAACCGTTAGTGTTGAAATGCTTGACCGCTACCTCTCTTATCCGAACACGTAAGTCTTTATCATTCATAGACCTCACCTTGATCTAACGTTCGTTAGTATTCTACCATATCCAACCTTGACTGTCAATTGATTAATCTCTAGATCAGGCAATCTAATCCATAAGATGCCCCCATTGTTTAAACCCCATAGCCTCTAGTATCACTATGAATACATGTAACGGTCTGGAATGCGGATGTAGGCACGGATGTGCTCATCACGTGGTCGATCCATCACCATGGCAGTATTCGTATTACCTGCGTTCCCTTCTGCAGTAATTAGCCTATCCGGTTCTACAGAGAGAATTATTCCTATATGATCGTGTTCTTTCCCACAGAAAACATAATCAAACAATACGATGTCGCCAATTTCCGGTGTAAATAATGCATCGTTCCGTGAGTGGTATTCAAGCTTTGGATTGGTCTGTGCAAACACTTCCCAACTCCAACATCCAGCAAGCGAACCTGTATCATTACATTCCCGTGGTTTATACGGTATCTCAAATCCGGTCAACAGACAGCAATAATACACAAACGCCGCGCACCATCCTCTATCCGCCGATTCAAGGTTCCATTTTCGGAAGGGCGCCACGACAGGGTGTAGATTGGTGTCCTGTCCGTCCAGATAACCGTGCAGCGGAATCTTGGTCTGAGCTAGAGCGATCTCAGCCAGTCTTGTACGCGTGCAGCACGTCTCATCACGCCTTGCGACTGTTCGGTAAACCGCATAAACGATCTCGTCGGAAGTTCCGTGATTATCCTTCATGGTCTGATGATGGACAGCTTGATATCTCATTCCCGCCTTTTGCATAACTTTCCCGGAGGCAGGATTATCCTTTGAATGAGAGGCATAGATCAGCTGCATTCCCACATCATCAAGGAAGAAATCGATAACTGCCCGCTCAGCCTCCGTCATCAGCCCTTGATTCCACCAAGCTTTTCCTAGCTCATAGGCAAGTTCCACGGATTGCTCTTCGTCATCCGGATGCATGCCAAACATTCTCCCAATCGGCTTTCTGATGCACTTTAGCTCAATGGCCCAGTTGTAACGGTTGGGTCTTTCATATGCGTCAAACCATTCTTTGGTGAACATTCCGGCGTTATTGACAACGTCCTCGGCACATGTCATAGGTTTATACCGGGTGAACTTCCAGACATCTGGATCCGCCCAGCAGTTCATATACATATCCACAAGATCATCCGGCTGGAATCTTCGAAGCAGCAAGCGCTCTGTCTCAATCTGTATCGTGCCTTTATGTTCCATATACTATCCTCCAAATAGATTTCGCCACCCAAATCACAGGACGCCCTTAGGTATCGCCCGGATCATCCAGATCACGTCTTATGGTTTCCCCAGCCAACTGTATGAACTCCATGATATCAGCCTTCGATATGTATCTTATGGGATTCTTGTGATGGCTTTCGCCTTTGTCAAGCCAGCGCATGGTGTGGTTTCGCCATGCATCTACTTCCTCACTGCTGAGAATTCCATTAACGTCTACAGCTTTGGCCGTTTTTAGCAGCTCCCAAACCCGGGGACGCCATGCCATTTCATGATAAAGCAGAAAATCCAGCTGATCAGTATCATTGTAATAAGCCCATGTTTCATCTTGGATTGGCGCGGGATCTTGCTCATATTTCTGCTTGAACCCTGTGTAAAGCGCATCGTGCCAGATAATATCCGTCAAGATATGAATGCCATAACCAAGTATGAATGCATAGTACGCCTCAGCCTTGTTTTTCTTAATGAAATCAACAACGTTTGCCCGCCACAGATCTCCTTCGGCATATAGATGGGTAATTCTTTTATCGTTATTGCCTGTACCAGGGCGCACATGAATGGCGTCAGGGGAAATAATGCCCAAATAAAACTCCGGGCAATCCATCAAGTCAGCGGCATTGGCAGCCGCTTTTACATATTCTCTTGCCACCGCAAGATGAACCATCTGCAGAGGCATATTGCACCTCCTCACCACACATACGGAATCAGCCGGTACTTCACCGCTTTTTGTACTCGGTATAACCCCTCAAGTTCTTTTCCAGCACTTCTTCCTCGCCGCAAATTCTTATGTGATAATTGGAACCGGGTACAACAAGTTTCTCCGGCAGTACCCCAGCATAGAGAAGACTCCAATACTTCCACTATCCACTGGTATCACCGCCTATTGTTTGTTCTTCATGCTCTCCATGGGGTTAAGATTGAGCCGCAAACGTTCGACAATAGTATCAAACCGCTTCTGCTTCCCAGCTTCTGTTTTTGCGCCAAAGAAGTATGAAGCCATATATGTTTTCCGCGCAGACGGCGACATCTTCATGAAGTTCGCATAAGCCTCAGCAAACGGTTGCAGCATAGCTTCAAACTGCTGCCGCTGTTCATCAGTAAGCTCTTGACGTTTGGGTTGATCCCAATTCCCATGCTTCTTCGCATGCTCAACCTTTGCCCGGCCAAATTCAGTCATCAACCCCTTCTTCTCGAGCTCTGCGACAAGCTTTTTGTTTTTCTCGGACCAATCGCTGTCATTGCTTCGCTGCTTGAAATATTTCATGTAGGCATTGTCATCAATGCTTTTGATCTGCCCATCGATCCAACCAAAGCACAGTGCTTCTTCAAGCGCTTCGCTGGCTTTAAGTGTATCTGCATTTTTCTGTTTGTTGAATACAATCCAGATTCCCTGATCCGAAAGAGCATTATCCTTCAGCCAATGTCTTAACTCCTGCCGATTCCGAAAAACCATTTGGTTCATGACCAATTACAACCCCCTGCACGCCTTGATGTACTCATTCACCTGCTGACGATTCACTGTAATCCGCGCCTGCTCGCCATAGCGCTCTAGCTCCGTATAAACCGCGTCAGTCAGCGCAGTGAGACTCCGCCAGAGCGCATCTGGCGTCAAACTTGAGGGAAGCGTCTTTGCAAGCACAGCCAGCTCAGTTTCGGGCAGCTGATCCACCTCTCTAAACCGGCTGGTTTCCAGCGAATACCTGGAGCCAAGCACACCGATCAGCAAACCGCGTGCATAATCAAGTTCAGTGACTGCCCGCCAATAACACTTGCGTTTAATGGCAGCAGCTGCATGCATCAAATAGTGCCAGGCCAAATCTGCACATTCCACAAGCTTTTGCTCGATTTCAGGCGTCTTTGGAGCCATCTCCCGTTTTTCCCAAGATTCACGCATCGCCTGTTCCACCGTTCCCGACTTATCGAAGAGCACCTTCCAATGCTTCTGGGAGGCAGCTGCGCCCGTGTAGGCGCCGTAGCCGATATCAATCTCGAGATAGTTGTCGGTCAAGTACACTTGGAGCCTTCTTTGCGGTATCTGCTTGCTGTACTTCTTTTTCTCGCTCATGCGATCCCTCCTCTTCTTACTCTGCTGAATTCATCCATAGCAATCACCACATAGGGTCAATATCCGAACAGATCAATCATGGCGCTCATCAAAATTGTCGTAGGTTTCACAGAACCTGCCGGAAAAAGCAGGGGCTTCTCCTGCCGTGTAAAGATGCGAGATGTCTCCGAATGCAATCATTCTAAAACAGGCGATCCCTTTCCTCCGCTCTTCCGTCACAAGGGTGGTCACCGAACTTGGCAAAGCACAAAAGCCATGCCATAGGATTACAGGTGAGATTCCCAAGAGGTGGCTTAAGATTACACATTCGACACCAAAATGGCAGAAAAGGGCTATTGTGTCTCTATTTGGGTTGACTGCGCGGTACAGGTGGCCTTCCCGGATATATCCATTCCTTTCCAAAATCGTGTCAATGCCATCAAAGACCTTTTTCGCCTCCGATATCACATTGCCATTTTGCATAACTGGCACTGTATACCAGAGATCTTTATGGTAATACTCGCTGACCTTTGTCCAATCCTGCGGAAGGAAATCCCAGCAAAGCCTCTCCCTGCCCAGTTCCTCATCATATATCGGGGCATGGAACTCTCTCAGCCAAGGCAATACTTCCGCAGTACGGTTCATTTTTTTCAATGTGACATTCGCTGTGTCACGGGCTCTTCCCAGCGGCGAAACATAGAACTCCTTTATTTCCATAACCGCTATCCTGTTTGCCAGGAGTTCTGCTTCTCTCCAACCCTTTTCGGTCAGCGAATCATTTTTATAGTCTGGATCGGCATGGCGGATGATCAGCAGCTTCATATCGTCAACTCCATAGTAATCACAAGAGATCACTCCTTTGACTGGAATTTCAAAGGATGATCTCTTGTTTAGTTTAGTTCTTTGACATAATGGCGGATCGTTGATTCTCCGCCTGTGAAGCCCAGCTCTTCTACAAGTCGATCGTAAATCCGTTTAGCAGTATGTTTCTGCTTGGCAACCTGTTCTTTTATCGTTATCTAGCCAATCAACCACTTTTAAAAAGCAGTGGCGGAGAAACAGGCGAAGAAACAAAACGCTTCGCCTACAAGTTCATCAATGAGCTGTGGCAGGCAGATGTGATGCATGGTCCCCGCATTAAGGATGGGCGAAGGAAACGAGAGACCTATCTAATCTGTTTTCTAGACGATGCCTCAAGGCTGGTGCCCTACAGCGGGTTTGCCTTCAAGCAAGACTTTCTAACTTTGCGTCACTTCCTCAAAGAAGCGGTTCTGCGTAGAGGAAAGCCTAAGATGCTTTACACAGACAACGCCAAGATTTACACTGCTCCATGAAATACTCCAGTGGGCTTTTCCCCAGTGCGCTGTGCTCCTTGCGGTGATAGTCCTCATCCAGCCAGCGCCAATAGCGCTCATTCATCTCTTCGAGGCTGAGCTCTGTGTTGATCGTGCTTAAGAATCTTGTTCTAACTGTTCTGAAGAACCTCTCCTGCTTGCCTTTTCCCGCTGCATGGAAAGGTCTTGCATGGACGACCGAACACCCAAATCCAGCGCAAATCAAGGCCAGCTGCTGTGTTCTGTAAATCTTGGGTAATCCCAAGAGGGCCAACGAAAAAGGATTGGTTGAGGGTCTAGTGGAAGGGATTGAACTTCAAACCGAAAAACTGTAGGAATCGCACTAATCTTCAGCTCCTTTCACAGCCTGTGAGTAAGAGAGCTTTGAACAGGGCTGAGAATCAGAGCCTTCTCCTGAGGTAGACTCAATTGAACAGCTCTTTGCCAGTAGCTCCAGCATAGAACTGCGCTCCCGCCTAGGCTTTTTGGAAACTACCCTTGTCATGGGAGAGCCTGGAGCAGGAAAAACGACCGCGCTGCGGGCCTATCTGAAACAGCTCAACCCTGCTTCTTACCACATTTGTTACTTTGCACTGTCCACTTTAAATGTCCGGGAGTTTCTCAACGGACTAGCAATGGAGTTGGGCGAGAGTCCGGCATTTCAGCGGATCAAAACAATTCACCTGATTCAGCAGGCAATTCGCTCTATGTTCCATGAACGCAAGACAACCCCGGTCATTGTGCTCGACGAAATGCACTTGGCTTCCAGCGCAATCTTTGATGAACTACGCTTGATTCTTCAATTTCGAGATGGATTCGCATAACCCTTACATCCTGATCATGGCAGCCCAGCCTCCTATTAGGGCCAAGCTGAACCTCAATGTTCACCTGCCTCTAAGACAGCGGATTCTGGTCAAGTACACTCTTCAGGGGCTGAAGGAAGATGAGTTAGGGAACTACCTGGCCACTAGGCTGGCTTTTGCCGGAAGCAATGACCAGATTTTTCAGGAGCCATCACTTTCGGCTATCTACTCCGTCAGCGGGGGCTTGCCCCGCGTTGTGAACAGCTTGGCAACGAATTGCCTCATCTACGCCTGTCAGCAAGGGGAACGATACGTGGATGAAGAATGTGTCTACCAGGCCGCCAATGAACTGCAAGTCTAAGCAACATCAATTTTGGCCATCTTGAAATTTCAAGATGGCCTTTTCTAAACAATTAGGCCGGTTTATTTTGAGAAACATTCTCCCGCGACCAAAACAATGCGAGAATGGCTGCCCTTAACTTAGCTTAAAATGTCCCAAACAGCGCGAGAAAAAAGCTATTCCAATCTGAGAGCTAACACCACGTCTTCAAGTTTCAGCGGTTTGTTCGCGTTTAAGTCCAGGTTGATGGACTTCTGCACTGTGCCGCCGTGGGCTCCGCCGGTATACTGATAAAAAAGCCAAATTAATGAGAGCAGCTGATCCTGGTTGTATTTCATCTCAAACTCCGTAATACATTGATAGGGGAAAAATGGAAAAACCCGTCCGGACTCTTCCCACGCTGCTCTACCTTCAACAGCCATCTCCTTAATGTACTTGGCAAACTGAAGGTGCTCCAAACGCCAAGAAGTGTTGAGATACTCTTCATACAGCCAATCGCTCAGTCCGTTTACTCGGGGTATAGATAAATTAATCGAGACGTCCTCGAAGTCGGCTGTGATAATCTCAGCACCAATGCTGGTTACTTCAGCCGAGACAGAGCTTATAGCAAGCAAGCACAACAGACATATCACCAAGGCACAGCGTTTAATCACGGCAGCACGCTCCTATTCTATTATTTCTATTTGAAACCATTCAAGGTTTGAGCGATTTCTTCCTGCCCTTTTACAAATTACCGTCAATTATCAATTCCAGTTTCCAAAACATATTCTAGCCGCTTGTTTATTTGCGGGCAAACTCAAGCTGTACAAAGTCATAGATAATTCCCCGATGCAGTGCCCTGTTACCAGTAACAGACAGCGTAATTCTATTTTCACCTGCCCGCAGCAGTTCTGAGTCAAACTCAAAGCGGTGCTCGCTGTAAATCCCCCGGATAGAACTGCGGTAGATTGCATTATCATTCGGCCTGGAAATCAGCCCAAGGGTCTCTCCATTCAGCTCAACCAGGAGGTTGTTATCTGTTGATGCGGCTATTCCGATCGTTAAGCATCCCTTCCCTTCAGGAACATCTTCCATGGCAAAGACAATCTCCCAAGGTTCTGCCGCTCTCTCCAGTGATTCGCTTAGAATGGTAATTGGCTGAACATAGTTCCAATCCCGTGTGAAATCGCTTTTTCCAATCTCGTAGACCACTCCATCAGGAAAATAGCGGGCATAATCCAGCCACAAGCCCCAGTGGCGGTAGTCGCCGCCGGGAATAAAGAACTCAGCGCCGCTTCGGTCTGGGATACCGATCCGCCACAACAAATCTCCATTTACTGGTGTAGTCCAAACTATCTCACCTAAATCAACTGCAAGCGGACTCGGCACTTGCACTCCTTCCAAGCGGAACTCACCAACTACTCCGGGAGCATATGCCCATAACGTGTATTCTCCGATTCGCACATGGGGAATTGTAAAATAACCTTCACCATCAGCTTTTGTATAAAATAGGTAACCGGTACCCTGGTGCTGCCAGTGGGGTGAGCTGTCGCCAAGGATAACCCAAGCATCTGCCGCACCGCTGCCATCAGCAAGGACTAATCGTCCTGATACCTCAGCCCGCTCAAGGGGATACAGCCCTTCGTCAACCCATTGATAAGGCCACTGCTGCCGCTCCGAATAAGCTCTGGTCTTAGCGTCGATCCACATCTCGGCTAGATTTTCGCCGCGATTGATATAGATAAAATATGGTCCGTAGATTTTCTCCCATCCACTCCCTGCCGGCAGCAGCTGTCCTCCGGCACCAAAATGGCCAGACTGCATAATCTGAAGCAGCACATTGTCATAGTGAACGGTTCTGTTCTGCTTAAATGGCCCTCCATTGTAGTATTCTTTGCTAGCAGATATCATCCACAGCCCAAGCGAGTCACCCATGATGCCGTGGAGTTCATGCTCGCCTTCAAATACCTGCCAGTTATATTTAGTGTAAACGCTGCCATCTCCCAAGCGGATAGTGGCATCCTGGACTTCTTCGCCAGCAGCCACAAGTTCATCGGTTGGCATTCTGCCCATCTTGGTATCAGCAACTGCCATATAGCGAAGTTTATTGGCATCGAAGCGAACCACATGGCGGGCCTGCACAAACTCAACCGGATAATCCCCGTAATGTCCATAGGTTACATAAAAGTAAAATCCACTGTCGCCTCGTTTAAGTATATAATTGAGTGTTACATCAAGGGGCTGCTGAGATGATGCTTTTTTTATAAACGCAGTGTGGACGATATCTTCATCGCTGCGAACTATTTCAAAGCGCTCCGGACTCGGCCACCAGGTACCGCCGGGTGTAGTAATGGTATCGTAATAAATTTGGCCTCCAGATCCGAGCAGCTCAGCGCCAAAACCAGTGAGACTGGAAACAACCCCGGTGTTTTTATTAATCACGAGCTTAACAATGCCATTATCAATGATAACAGCGGTGGTGGATTCACTTATTGATACGGGCTGACTAAAATCTAAGCGGGGTTCAGCTGGAGGTGGCTCTCCCAAAGCAAAAGCGGCTGCCTGGGCCACATACCAAACCGGATCATCAAGACTGCGGCTCAGCACTTCCTGAATTTTTGGTTCATGGCCTGCGGCGCGGCCAAGGGCAGTAAGTGCAAAAGTGCGCACTTCCGGATCAGCCGACTCTACCAGCGGAAGCAGGACCGGAACAGCGTCTGCGCCAGCTTTGATCAGGTAGTCATTAGCCAGCCAAAAGAGCCGCTCAAAATGCTTGATAGTATAAGAAGATAAAGCCATCGCCCAGTATTCCAGAGGTACCGCTTCCGGATCGACACGATGGAGAGTTTCTAAAATCGTATGACGGATAAGGGGATCCTCACTGCTGTCACGAAGCAGCTCAACCAGGACAGTGGTGCTGTCGGCAGCGTCGGGTCCCATCTCCTTAAGCATCCACAAGGCAATCTGGCGGTGGAGTTGATCCGTGCTGTTAACCAGCTGTTCTGATAAGTATTGGGCTAGATCCGAAACTCCCACACCTAACTGCCGCAGCGCTTCATACGCTGATGCCCTACTGCGGTAGTGCTTGGTAAACAGAAGAGTCTGAATCCGCTCAACAGCACCATCATGAACCGTCAAAGCGCGAATCGCCGCATCCCTGACCACTGTTTCCGAATCAGATAAGGCCTCAATCAGATAGTCCAGTGTCTGCGCAGATTCAATGCGGCCGAGGAGATTAACGATCTTCAAGCGGTTCAAAAGATTCCCTTCCCGTCTAAAGCGTTCTCCTAAAGGCTGAACTGCAGACTCGCCTATTTGCGCCAAGCTGTTCGCTGCCGCGCTGCTGACTGCAAAATTCTGGTCCAGGAGCTGCTTTATTAAATCATTAACATCGTCCGACGCTGCTTGGACCAAAACAGCTGACACCAAGAGCAAAATACTCATGAACACTGCTGCTGATAAGTGCTGCTTCAATTCCATCCCTCCAGGTAAATATCTCTTACTATTGGTATTCTAAGCTTTACATGGGCACCCAAGTTGCCCCTCCTGCTGGCAGGATTCACCCCAAAAAGTTGGTTCCCCCGCTAGACTTAAGCAATTAGGAGTTTTATATTTACTTCATGTACAATAATATAATTACCTTGAAGCAAAGTGTTGCTAATCACGCTCTTTGACCGCATTTTGCTCACGATAGGTGGCCGGCAGAGGCAAAGCATTGCCCCTGCCTAGAAAGCAAACTCCTGCTCAATCACCACTCGAACCGTGTAGTCATCAATTAG
>Ga0209608_1002330_pt1 | contig 13640 bp, 12 predicted proteins | sample AD_UKC130_MetaG_FD_184428 | JGI IMG/M metagenome (GOLD analysis project Ga0209608, IMG submission 184428) | Active sludge microbial communities of municipal wastewater-treating anaerobic digesters from Canada - AD_UKC130_MetaG (SPAdes) (version 2) | ecosystem: Engineered > Bioreactor > Anaerobic... | reverse complement strand
GACTTAATTTTGTATAAATTAACAAACCCTGAATTACCTTCTATTCTTTCACCTACAAATAATTGTTTTAATTTTTCGTAGAATTGTTCTTTCACATCAGATCACCTCATACGTTATCATATTTTAAAGAATAATTCTTCATAAATATTTAACTACAAATCTAAAGGTGTTACATCTTCTTAAACTTCGTATATTTTTAATTCTATTTTTGAATTTGGTAACAAACGTTGGAAATTATAAAATTCATCCAAGTATATTTGTATTCTTTCTTCATACGTGAGAATTTCATTCAACGAAATATATTCAAAAATATCAGATGAATTTTGTAATACACGTTGTAACAATCTTTTTTGTTCATCTTATTTACTCTAAACTAAGAATATGATAGTATTATTAAAATCATGATTAAACATTTCAACGTATGAATTTGATAATTAAACTATTTGATTCAATAATTAATTATATAACGTGTCTTAGTACATTTTTACTTGGTCTTATATATCTTGTAATTCATCTTATTTAGACTTGTTTTTATCATCAACGTTGTGTAAATTTTGAATATATTTGTTAAATGATTTGTTAATTTATTATTAAATATATTTAAAAAATACTACACTACTAATAGAACTTCGGTATATTATTCTTATATCATCTTGTTCTTTTTTATGATCTAAAAATTCAACAGGTGAAAAATAATGTACTCTGTAAATTAAATGTTACATTTGAAATTCAAAATAGTATTGAAGTTATATAAACAACATATTCCGTAGGTTATCTACGGAATCATTATCTAATATATCTGAAATTGATATAAAGAACTTTCTCAAAAATTGTTCTATATCTGTTATATTAAAATTTTTCTATTATTCTATTATTGATTAAAGGATGGTTACAATTTGTTAATGTTTCTAATAATCTGTTACTTCATAAAAGTTAATATTGATTAGTTTATTTTCTTTTTATAACTTTTGAAGATTTTGAAACAATAAACTTTTCCCTTACTAATCCATACCTTCAATAAAAATCTATCGTTTTTTACTACTCATACTATCCCTCCTTATTATCGATTGTTAAGATATTTTAACAGTATTTAATTATATATTAATTATATTATATCATAGAAATTTAGTTCGTCAAGTAGTTTTTATTGTAAATTTTATGTTAACAAATAAATATTTTAGAAACATATTGGTAACAATAAATAATTAAGTAATCAAATCTCTTTTGTACACAGATATAATATCATATTATTTGAAGATATATATTTATATTACGTAAATTTATAATTAACATTTTGTAAACTTATACAAATTTGTAGAATTTTGATTTATAATATTTAAAATATATAAAGCTTTATATATAATATATATTATATATATAAATATAAAGATTAAAAGATTAGTAATATATATATATTAATAGTATTAGTAATTATTGGTAATAGTATTAATAGTAATAGTAATTATTATTATTAATTAATAGTAAATAGTAGTAATTAGTAATTAATAGTAGTAAATAGTAATTAGTAGTACTAATAGTAACTAATAATTAATTAATAAATAGTAAATAATAGTTAATTAGTAGTAATTAGTAGTAACTAAATTATTAACTAAATAGATCTAATAAATCTAATAAATTAATTTACATTTTGTATTTAAGTTTAGTAATAATTATATATAATACATGTATAATATATACTAATTACTATATCTTAACTATATATTAATATATATATTATATATTAGATTTGTTGATTTTTTTAAATCAAAAACACATAAATTATTTACAAGTTTACTTATTTGTTAATTTTATGATAAAGTACATTTTTCATATATAAAATAATTGAACTTAAAAATACAATAGTTTCAGATAATTCTAATTGGAGGTACTAAAATGGATAAAAATAAAAGATGGAATGAAATTGATAACAAAAATATACCAAACATATTAAAAAACGTTGATATAAAAAAGGTAGATAAACAATTCTACCATGATTTGTATATGGGAAATCAAAAAATTGATATTCTTTTTATTAAATTACTACAACTATAATAGTTTTAAGAATAGTTTTAATTCTAACATATTGTATAAACATAACAAGTTTCATATTATATATAACTATAATTAGGGATAAACAGACAATAATAAAATGAAATAAGAAAGTAATAAATGTTACATGATATTGGTAAAGTTTAAGTTCCTTCAAAAATTTTATTTAGTCGTGAAAAATTTTAACGTGATTCAACAGAATAAAATATGATAAAATATCATTAACAGTAAGGATTTGAAATACTATATTCTGTTGGTTTTGTACATCCGTATACAACAGTTTAACTTTTTCATCATGAAAGACTTGACGGTTCAGGATATCCATTAGGTTTGAAAGGTGATGAAATACCAATTGAGTAACAAATTGTCTAAGTTTAAGATTAATATGTTTCAATAATGTAATAAAAATTATATAAACCGTAACATACACATTACGAATAAATTGATAAATTACTTAATGGTGATGATACTTCGTAATAAGGATAATTTAATTCAGAACTTGTAAAAATAATATAAAATGATTAAAAATATAGTAAAAAGATATTAAAGTAATATACAAAATAATATTAAAAGTATTAGATTCCTGACGAAGTTTTATTCACAATGTTTCAAAGTGGAAACATTCAGACTGACAAGTGATGTTAGTCTTGTGAAAACAGGTGATTTAAATGAAGAAAAATTTATTATTTAAATTTCAGAAAAAACAAAAAACTGAACAACATATCATCTAAAACAAAAAATATCTTCTTTTTATTCAATTTCGATATTATTAACTTCAAATTGTAATATAGTTTATATTATTTTTTACTGTATTATCGTTGTTGAATGTTTAATAATCTAATTATTATAATAATAAACAATTAACATAAATTACAAATGATTTTATATAATAATAAGATAATGTTAAATTAAATATATTAAATAATCCGATTTTTATATCACAATAGTAGAATTAATAATCAGAATAAACAAATTTACTATTTTACTAAGTCTAATATTATGGATTTTAATAATCTTTTTAAGAATATGAATATTTTAATAATATTTATATTGTTAATATCAATGATTCAAATAATTAGAGAATTTTATTTTAATCAAATTATTAGAATATATATAAACAATTGTAAACATTGTATTCAGATTTATATTTATTACAAATTAATAATAGTTACTATGAAGAAAATATAACAAAATATAAAGAACAATTATTAACAGATATTTATTTTCAATTGAGAAATTAATAAAATATGAATTACTCATGGATTTAAAACTAAGTAGAACATATTAAAACTAACCAAACATCTGTATATATTACTGATAACTATATTAATAAATACAATGATGAAGTAGTAACATTTTAAACGTTATAAAAAGTCAATAACCAATATTTTTTGATATGTTAAGACATAGAATAACAGTTTCTTAACAAAAGTATTTACATTAATTTAAATAGATTATATCTAATATTTATCAATACATTCATTTAACTGTTACTTTAATTTTTCTAATAGTTGTGGTATAATAATAATATGACTTAGAAGGTAAATAAATATAATTAATTAATTTTAGAATAATAATAAAAATAATTAACAGATAATATTCGATTAAATTCGTATGATACTATACAATAACAATCTGAAATTAATACAGAAGTTTTGAATAAGATTAAAAACATTAGTTAAGTACTGAATAATTATTTTCCATAAAATGATGACAAAGAAAAGAAACATCCAAAAATATTTTATTGATTGATATATTGACAAAATTAATTTTTTGTGGTATAATAGATTTGAGAGTTTAAGAAAAAAACATATTGACAAGATTAAAATCTTATGTTATAATAATAATGAAGTTAAAATTTGGGGGTGTATGGTTTCGACGGGTGTATCTAATAATACAGGTTCAACACAGTTTTTTGTGGTATTTTCTGTAAAAAAATACTACAACAAATAAACGACAACGAATATAACTACGAATACTAACTACTCGCATAATGAGTAGTGAGAAACATAGAGATTGTTCGAGTCTTTATGTTTCTCTGACCAAATCGAACTATATATTTTGTCTGTTTTTCCGTGGACAAAATACGAAACAAAACGGAAATAGGTACAACAAATTCTGTCAATGGAAGTTGTTGTACTGAAACTAAAACATTGACTATTGTTGTAAAAACCTGTATTATAGTACATTCGGACGTGGGTTCGATTCCCACCACCTCCACCAAAAATGAATTATATTTGTAGTAGGAGAACATAATCTCCTACTATTTTTTTATAAATTCTAAAATGTTGATTATTCTCGAATAAAACAGATTACAGTAATTTATTGTATGTTTTCTCTTGTAATCTCTTGTTTATGTTACTTGATTTATATGAATAATTAGTATATAATTTAATTGTAAACAAAAAAAACAAACTGAAGGGGGTAGTAAAATGGAAAATAGAAGATCAAAGATATTAAGTAAGACACCAATGGTACAAAAGGTTATTGATGTTTACAAGATATCTTATAAGGAACTTGAAGACATATACAATGAAATACAAAAGGTAAGAAAACTAAGAGGAGGGGTTAAAATGGAAAGAATAACAAGTATGGTTAGAGACTATTTAAAAGGATTTATTCATGGTGATGATGAGATAAAAAGATCAGATGAGTTATTAAATATGAATATTAATGGTATCAAAGGTGAAATGTTGTTTGAACAGTTATTGATATTGAATAATGTAGATTATAAGAGAGAACATACTATATATAATAGTGATTATGAATTTACAAGAACAAAAGAATTTTATTTTGTAAAGTGGGAAATATTATCGAAACTTGAAGAAATATATTTTAGTAAGATGGATATTCTTCAACAAATGAACACACCATACGTATTTAGAGTTTTAAGATTAAAAGATGGAAACTTTGGTTTAAAATATATGTATGAAGATTATAAAGTTATAGTTAATAAGAATAGTAGTATAAATATGGATGATGTTGTGTTTATAAATAATATAATTAAAGTAATAGAAAAATATACAAGTTATTTAACATCAAAAGATATTCAGAATATTTTCTATCTTTTTAATACATTGAATGTAGATAAAATAACGTTCTTAACACTATTACCTGATTTTTTGGAAATGAGAAATTTATCACTGTATGAAAACATGATTGGAATTGATTTGTTTGAAATAATGTATAAGAATCTTCACAATAAATATAATGTAATGGAAATATACAATATATACAGAAACACTAAGGATTCAACATATGTTAATGTAGACACGTATATTAATAATATAATATTAAGAGAAAGAAAAAATGTTCTATATAAAAAGGGTAAAATAACAAATAAAGAAGTAGAATTAATAAATATATTAGAAGATAATTTAAAAAATGTATTAATGAATACGATAAATGAATACATAGAATTGGGACATAAAATCATTCGTTTGAATGATAATGAATATATAATAAATAAGTTGTTATTTGTAGATACAATTAATAAGAAAGTTGAAAATTATATTAGTAATGAGTTAAAGTTCAAAATGGGAATTAAAAATTGAAAAAATGATGTTTTTAACTGAATATTCCAAATTATCGTACACTTTCTTTTTATATCTTTGTTTTTCTTCAGTTTTCATAATTTGACAGATTTTAAATCATGTTGTATAATATAATTAGAAAGACAAAAACATAAACATAAAGGAGGGATTTATATGGTGGTAAGTATGTTAAATAAGTTATATAAGTATTATTTAGGTGAATTAACGTCAAAAGAATTAGAGGTTTTAGAAAGTTATATTAGTGATACGTCAACAGAAGATTCATTAAGAAATATTGTAGAATTTTATTTTAGTGATACACTAAGTATTATGGAAAATCCAATATCTTATTATAATGAAATTACAAACAATGAAGAAGATTTAGATGACGATGAAGATGAAGTTTTGATTAAAATAAGAAATTTGGATGAAAGTTTTAAAGAAAAACAGACAAAACTAATAAGTATATTAGAAAAACTTGAAGAAACTTTTTATGACAAGAATGTTGATTTGTATGATGAAACGAAATTGATATTCAAATTTGTAAGATTTAGAACTACAATTTACAGTTATAAGGATTTATATACACATATTTATAGTATTATTAAAAAAACTAATAAGAATATAGATATTGAAGAATTATTCAAAAAGATTGTCAATTTGTTTGAAAAAGAAAAAGATATACCATTGAGATTAGCGGTAATTGATTTTGATGATATACTTCATTTATGTTTCGGTGAATTAAATTTTGAGATTGTAGACTTTTTTGAAAATTTGAAATATTTTGTTGAAGTGATAGACAACGATATCGGAATTAGACTTTACACATATCTAAAATATAAACTATTCGATTTATATTATAAAAAATCAATGATTAATAAATTATATGTAGATGTTTTTGATATAATCAAGAAATGGTATAATAGAGAAGTCAAAATTATCAATAAAAGACAACTTGAAGAAATGTTTGTAGATAATTTGATGGATTTGAATAGTATAGAACAAAACGAAAAAGTAATTAAATTAGGAAATGTATATATTGTACCAAAAGTAATTAAATTAAGAAATGTATATATTGTACCAAAGGATGTTCTTAGAACGTTTATAATTAATAGTACAGAACAAATTCAAAAAATAATGTGAAGGGAGGTATGATATATGACTAAAGAATTAAAAAATATGATAGAAAGAAAAGAACGTCTAAGAAGTATACTGAAAAACGAAAAGTATTTTAGTTTTTTACAGTCATACTTAAAATTCTATTATGATATTGATATTAATGAAAAAATTATAAAGTTTGGAAAAAATGAAAATATATTGAATGAAATAATAGATACAATTGATGATACAGATGTATTATCAGATTTGGAAAATTGTTATATTATATCTATGTATGGTAATAAATTTAACGTGAAATATTATTTTAGAAAAATAAAAACTGATGATGGATATATAAGTTACAATGAAGTATATAATTTTGTTGAAGAAAATTTTATGGATGTTGATATGTTTAAAACATATAATTACATCGAATTTGTTAACGTATTTTTGTATAATATACAATCAATTATTAATTATCAAGAAAACTTAAACAAAGAAAAAGAAAAAATAACAAGTGGTGATATTTATAGTTTTCTATATATTATGTTCAAAATATTAAATATAAATAGTAAATCTGATTTTTATAAGTACGTTAACTATTGTTTAGTACCTTCAAATACGAACGATATACTTGGAATAAGAGTTTTGAAATATATTACTGATTACATTGATAATAAAGAACATATAGAAAAAATATTCAATGATTGGTATTTTGGTTTTGATATAATAATTGATGATATGAAAAAAGTCTTATCAAGATATATTATTGATGATTTAGATATCGAAACAAGAAGGAAAATTGAAGATAGAATATATGAGATACTAAAACAAAATAACGTTATTATTTTATCTGAAAATGAAATAATTATTAATTCAGATGTATTAGAAAATATATTTGACAATTAATTCGTAGTTAATGATTGATTTTAATATATTATCCAACCTCGTAAAATGTGAGTACGTTTTTTACGGGGTTGAGTTTTTAGCTTTAAGGGGGTAACTACAATGACAATTCGTATCAATTATATTAATAATACTAATAATAAAAAACCAATAAATATAAGAAAAAGTTTACTGATTATTGTTTTATTATTGTTTATTTTAAAACCTGTTAATTAATATAATTAATATGATATTTATAATGTGGGTTTTACACACTTATAAGTAAGTCCTATTATTAACATCTTTAAATACAATTAAAGTACGAATATTAATGAATAAGAATCTGACAAATAATAAGTATTAGAAAATGATGAAACAAATGAAAAAACATCTGATACAAAAAACATAAATACGTATTTAGATTTCTATAGTTACGATCCACCAAACTGGTTTTTTGAAGAAGTAAAATTACAAAGAGGTAAAAAAGTAACTACTGATGAGTATGTTAATATCGTTTGGAAGTCTATTATGGAAAATTAAAAAAGATTTGAAATCGATCCATTACTTATTTAATAAATAATATAGAAAGAAAGTAATTATATTAGTCAAATTGGTTCAGTAGGTGAATTAGGATTATTACAAGTTAAACAATCAACATAAGAATGGGTATAGTATAAACTTAAATTAGAAAGACCTAACGATTGGAATTAATTATTACATACGGTTGAATGGAATATATTATATGGTACATAGTATTTATATATATTATCATGTTAATATGATGATTTATTCGATATAGTAAAACATTATAACGGTGGTTCAAATAAAGAGAAATATTAAGAAAATGTACTAAAACACTATTATTATCTAAAAGAAATTTAAGATTAAGAAAGAATATGATTATAATATTTTTGTGTATGTATAATATGTATGTAGAACGTTCTATTATAATTATGATAAGAGGAGATGATATTTATGGTTGAACCATTAAAAAAGACGGTTGATACAGATAACAAAGAAGTTTACTTGTTACCAAAACCAAAATATTTTTCAACAAGAAATGTTGTAAATCAAGATGATATTATTGAATCTTTTAAGTTTTAGGTTGATATGACGTTTGGAAAAGGATATTTTAGTAATAAGTCTGGAAGGACAGCACAAGAGATGTTTTAGGATTAAATGTAAGGTAAAGTATAGGAATTTTAGACTTATCGTTATTTACAAGAAAAATTAAATATAAAATTACAGGATAAACCAGATTTATCGGTTTGGGGTAAAGGAAAATGGGATGAAGTAGATTTAATGACAACAGATGGTATACGTATTTCCATAAAATCGACTAAATATCTAGGTAAGACATTAGTGTTAACATAAGACGACTATGATGAAAGAGGAGTATATATAGGAGATAAATAAAAAGGATATGAATATCCGTATGATATTGTTATTTCATCAAGATTAGGAATAAAGTTTAAAGATAAAAAAACATATGATGAATTGAATATAGATATAGAAAAGAGAAGAACCGATTTATTGTAGTAGAGAGATATATAACGATAAAAAAAGGTTTCTGATATAATTGATTTTCTATAAAGTAATAAAAAGACAAGAAATTCACAAAATACACAAAAAATAGAAGAACAATTAAACATATTATATGATTATTTTGTGGATGAATAGATATGGTATTTTGACTTCTTAGGATTTTTAACGTCTTAGGAGTTAGAATATATTTTCTCAAATAAAGACTTATTTACGGTAAAAAAAGGTGAAAAAATGAAGAATTTTAGTGGTACTTATACAGAAAAAAAATAAGATGCTGTTATGATTAGTTACGAATATTTGTATGATATAAGAGAACTTTCATATATGATTTACAAAATTCGTTAATTAAAAGATGAAGAATGATGGAAGGATGTGTTAATATGACTGTAGATGATAAGTTAGTACGTATGATTTTGAAATATTTTACTGGTTACTATGGTACAAAAGAAGAACAAGAAAGACTGAAAGAAATTTTGTAAACGAAACGTAGTGGGGTTTATGGTATTGAAATTCTTAATAATTTCTGTGAATTGAACAGTATAGACTATACCAAATGTGATTGTTTTGATAACAGTGATGGATATACAGTTGTTGTTGATGATTATTATTCTGAAAACGATTATGACAAATATAATATTCTTTCATAATTAGAAGAATGGTAGTTTCGTGATATAGGAATTAAACAAAAGATGACATTTAAGTATCTATTTAAAACATTTAATTTGTAAGATGGTAAACATCGTATTGTGAATTTGTATGTATTTATGGATAGATTTAAAGAACATTATAAAGATATATTATAAGAATATGAACCTATTGATACGTTTAAATTTGTTAATTATCTTGTTGATATAATATCAGATAAGAAATATTGTTATTCATAGTATTTAGAAATTGACGATATATATAATCTCATAGTTACATTACTAAAGGATTTACGTATATCTGAATTAACGTTTTTTAATGATATTCATAGTTTTCTTGTATTTAAGGGTAATATTATAGGAATTAGACTTTTTAGGTTTATGATTGATAATTTATCCGATAAATATTCAACACATGAAATTAAAAATATTTATCAAGGTTTATGGTCTAAATCTGATGATTTTAAATATCTTGATTTAGATATTTTTAGTAGAAATATGTTAAAATAGATAGTATAAGACCGTTTAGAAAAAAATGTTAATGGTATCGACATTTAACAGATAAAAAAAGAATTAGATGAACTGATACGATAGTGTGTTGATGATAACAGATTGATTTATTATACAAATACAAAAAAATAATAGGTTTTTTCTATAACTGACAATTAAATATTAACACACAATGACTAATACAAAAGATTAAATCAATTAATTCTTGAAAAGTTTGATCTTATAAACTGACACTAATATGTTTTTATTAAGTGGTGGTATTTTTAAAGTACCACCATATTTTTTATTTTAATGTATTGACAATATTAAATTTTTATGATATAATATATTTGTAGAAGAAAAATAGACAAGAAAAATAAATAACAAAAAAATTAAAAAATGTATTGACAAAATCAAAAATATATGTTATAATAATAATGAAGTTAAAAAATAAAGGTGGTAGAATCCACCGAGTATGGAGGGATAAGTATGGTAAACAACGATATAGTAACAAGTATATTGAATGATTACTATTATTTAGATTTAATTGATGAAAGAGTTATAGAAAGATTCAAAGATATATTAATGTTTCAAGATAGAAACGGTTATAATGGAATGGATATTTTTAAATGTTTAGAAAATGTTTATGTAAATACTTCAAAGTTAAATTATGAATGTTCAGAAGATAGTATAAAAAGACTTAAACTAAAAATATTATCAGACTTAGAAAATTGGTACATTCTGAATAATAAAAATTTAAGAAACAAAGATGATATAGAATATATGTTCAGATTCATAACTTTGAAAGATAATATATATTTTTACAGTGAAATATATGAATATGTAAATAATATAATTGATAAAAATAAGAATGTAAAAATATATAATGTATATAGTTTTGTAAACAAATTTCTTAACGAATTAGAAAAAGAAAAATATAATAATAGATTAACAATTCATAACGTATATAGTATTATAAATATTTGTCTTGTACGTTTGAAATTTAACGAATCATTATTTTTTGAAGAACTTGAACATTTTTGTACTTATAAAGACAATAAAACAGGTATTCAGGTTTTCATGGAAATATTGATAAATACTGATGTTGATGAAAGTGAAGAGGAATTATATAAAAATGTATACGATATTATGATGAGTGATTGGTATGGATACAAAAAAATGAACTATTGATGAAAAAGGAAATGATGATATAATGACATATGTAATATATACCAATGAATTTATACTTATATATCAACCATTTTTAGATAAGATAATATCATTGATTAAACAAGAAGAAGGTTTAGAATGAATTATATGTAATGATATTAATAACTTTTATATAATATAATATTTTATATTTTAATATTATATTTTGAGAACTACAATATATTGTAGTTCTCATTTTTTTATTGATAAGTATAACAAAAAAACATTAAATTTTCTAAATTATAATTTATAAAATTTTTAACTTATATATAGTTATATACGTTTTGAATTTGAATAATAAAACATATAAATACGTGAGGTGATTTATAATGGTTGATAGAAGATATTAGAAAAAAATATTTAAATAACTAACTGGTGCTGGTGATGAAGGAACGAAAGAAGAGATTGATTTTTTAACAGAAATTTTGAATTATGAATATAATGGAATTACAGGGTTAGATATGTTATTTAGAACATATAGTTATTATGTTGATGAAGATTATGGATTTGACCCTAAGAAACAAAAAGAAGAATTTAACAAATAAGTTGAAAAAGATATATTGTCTAAAATTCAACTACCCACCACCTATAGAGGTGGGGGATTGTGGAGACACAATCTCGGTTGATTAGTCTTAGTCATTAGTGAAGAACTGATGACTACGTTATGACAGAATATATAGTCACATTGGGATACCCCACAAGTCCCAATCACTGAGGATAATAACTAAACAGTTCTGATGGGTAGGAACAGTGTTATTATCATAAAACCTGTCATAACATTGACGATGTGGACTTACAGGAACTTACAGGTTGTTTAACCTGATGTACCTTTACAAGATTACAAGGAGGTCTCAAATATGGTATACGTAATTAGGTATCAAATTTGATACCTATTATTTTATTTTTTTATATTATACCTATTGACAATTTATAATTTAGTGTTATAATATATTTGAAACTATAATATACTAAATGAAGAGAGGTGTTTAATATGGAAACATCTAACAAATTATTAGATGTTTTAAGTATTGTTGATATGTTAACTGGTGATATTATAAATAATATAAGTTCTAAAAAACAAGATAACTTTGATTTTGAAATATATCTTAAAAGAGGATTGGGTGGTGAAGAAAGTATTATACTACTTGATGAATTAAAAACAATATATTACAGAAACTTTTCACTATTTCAGAAATTAGGAATAGTGAAGAGTTTTGAAGAAACATATGATTCAGATAACGAAAAAGATGTATATGTTGAATTACAAAATAATTTAAAAGATGTTAACAATACAATATTTGATGTATTATTGTTAATAAATGAAGAACTTATTACTGATACAGATATTAAACCGTTTATTAATGTAATAACAGAAAGTATATATAATAATTTGTTGATGAATAATAATAATATATTTAATATTGTGAATTTAAATTTAAAGGATATTATATTTAATACATTTTTTGGTTCTATTAGATTTGTAGAAGTTTCACCTACAAAGAAATCAGAAAAAAGAGAAACTACTATATTGTTCTCTGATATAGATATATTAAATTTGGAATATGATATACAGATGAAACAAAAAATAGAAAACGAAATAAAGAACAATATACGTATAGATACATATAGGTCATCAGGTCCTGGTGGTCAATATGTAAATAAAACAGAATCAGCGGTACGAATTGTACATATTCCATCAGGTATAACAGTTACGTGTCAATCTGAAAGGTCTCAACAACGAAACAAACAAATTGGATTAGAAATACTAAAAACAAAATTATACAAATACTTCAAAGAATTAGAGGATAGTAATTCGACAAAAAAGGAAATAAAAACAGGGATGGGTTCAAAATATATAATAACGTTTAATAAGTATAAGAATCTAATAAATGTTGATATACTAAATAAAACATTGTCATTGGATAGAAAAGATGACGTATTTTTGATTAGGTTTATGTATTTTTTAATGAATGACTTTTATAATAACAACGATATACGATACATAGAACAAGTAAAAAATACATTACATGATTTTAATATGATTGATTGATATTATTGTACGATGCTGTTAACTTGGCGTGATGATAGCGAGTAAAGATTGAACAATGGCATACTTGTCACCTCCTAAGTCTTTGAATAAGTTGTGGATGTACACCCAGCCATTGATGTATTTCGGTATGTTACTGAA
>Ga0209608_1002319_pt1 | contig 13694 bp, 8 predicted proteins | sample AD_UKC130_MetaG_FD_184428 | JGI IMG/M metagenome (GOLD analysis project Ga0209608, IMG submission 184428) | Active sludge microbial communities of municipal wastewater-treating anaerobic digesters from Canada - AD_UKC130_MetaG (SPAdes) (version 2) | ecosystem: Engineered > Bioreactor > Anaerobic... | reverse complement strand
TAGTGACAGCGGATGTGGGGCCTCGAATTATCCGGTGCGGCTTCATTGATGGACCTAATTGCTTAGCGGAGATGGAGGCACAGGTCGGGCTGACAGGCGGTGATGAATGGCGGATGTATGGAGGGCACCGGCTTTGGCATAGTCCGGAAGCAGTACCTCGAACCTACATTCCGGATAATGAACCGGTTGAAGTCGAGATATTACCTGATGGGCTGGAACTCCGGCAAAAGACAGAGCCTGGAACTGGTATTGCCAAGACGCTGCGGTTGACGTTAAACGCTGCGAATCATCAGTTCACGGTGGAGCATCGTTTGGTCAATCAAGGTTTGTGGCCTGTAACGTTGGCTCCCTGGGCGATTACTGTTATGCGCACCGGAGGGGTGGCGGTCTTTCCTCAGGTCAGGGAAGCCTTAAATGGTCCGTTGTTATCCAACCGGGTATTGGCTCTATGGCCCTATACGGATATGAATGACTCCCGGGTTACCTGGGGTTCCAGGTATATCATTCTCCGTCAGGATGTAACCAAAGAAAACCCGTTCAAGTTTGGGATTTCCGCTCCGGAGGGCTGGATGGCTTATCTCAATGACGGCTATTTATTTGTGAAACGCCACCAATACCAGGCAGATGTAGTGTATCCGGATGGAGGCGTAAATATTGAGACCTATACCAACCATGCCTTTTTGGAATTGGAATCTCTGGGCGAAGTTCAGACGCTGGAACCCGGAAACGCTGCCGAATTGACGGAAATCTGGTCCCTTTTTAAAGACGTCGGACCGGTAAATAGCGAGGCGGATGTAGAAAAAAATATTCTGCCATATATTAAAGATTAACCGTAACGGTTTAAATTTCTTTTAGTTGCATTTTATGAGAACCAAGGATTTAGCTTGGTTCTTTTTTGTTTTGATTCCAAACGGTACAGGTATGGACTTTCTGGATGAGTTTTACCATACGATAGATATAAATTATCCATGGTTATCTGCACTTTTTGAAAGGATGACGGTTAAGAAATTAAACAATTCCAAAAAGATTTTTTATTCTAACTTCTCCTTTCATCATTAATAATGGAGATAGGTATTTTTTCATCAAAAGAAAAGGCAGGAGGTTGAGTTAATGGAGCGTCACAATAAAACATGGTTGCCTTATGTCTTTTTATTGCCAGCCATTGCGTTGATTGTATGCTTTATGATTTACCCGGTTGGAACCGTTTTCTATTACAGTCTGCATAACTTTTACCTCAACCGGGCATGGGCCAATGGTTTCATCGGATTGGATAATTTTAAGCAAATTTTTCAGGATTCTTTATTTTATTCCAGTTTGGCAGTGACGGCAAAATGGGTTTTTTGGGAAGTTTCATTACAACTCATTATCGGGCTCGCGATTGCTCTGCTACTCAACCGTTCCTTTAAATGTCGGGGTCTGGTACGGGCGTTGGTGTTTTCGCCTTGGGCTATCTCCGGTGTGTTAACGGCTTTAATGTGGTCGATGATGTATAACCAACATATGGGCGTCATCAATGATCTCTTGCTGAAATTTGGGTTGATTAAAAGCAACATTGCCTGGTTGGGCGGAGTCAATACGGCTTTTTGGGCAGTGGTTATTGCAGAGCTTTGGCGGGGAATTCCCTTTTTTGCCATTACCCTGCTGGCTGCCTTGCAAACGATTCCCGGGGAACTTTATGAGTCCTGTTCCGTGGACGGCGGAGGAAAATGGGTTGCGTTTAAAAAGATTACATTGCCATATTTGAAAGAAACTATCGTATTGTCCTCGTTGCTCCGGGTCGTTTGGGAGTTTAATAATGTGAACACGATTTATGCAATGACCGGCGGAGGGCCGGCCAATCTGACCACTACGTTGTCGATGTATATTGCCAATGAAGCGATTCATAGCAATAATTTCGGTTATGGTTCGGCATTGATGGTGATCGGGTTCTTGATCCTGTTGATCTTCGCTGAGATATATCTTAAAGCCAGCCGCTTCGGGAAGGAGGAGTAACCCATGAAAATTGAACAGCGTTTACGCAGGTGTTTAAGCCTTCACTTGCCATTATCGATCATTTTGATTTTTGTATTGTTCCCTTTTTATTGGACGCTGAATACGTCGCTCAAATTTGAACGGGATATTATGAAGGTTCCCTTAAAATACTTACCGAATCCGATGACATTCCAGAATTTTATTGAAACTTGGAATAACATCGGTTTCGGGAGATACTTTCGGAATAGTTTAATCGTTGCGTTAATTGCCGTGTTTTTTATCGTTACCTTTGCGGTTCTGGTGGGATATGCACTGACCCGTTTCCGGTTCAAAGGTAAACAACTGATGATGTTTTTGCTCTTATGTACCCAATTTGTGCCTGGAGTTATGCTGTTAATTCCGTTGTTTATTATCTTTAAAAAGCTGGGTTTGATCAGTAACCTGGGTTCGCTGGTTATTGCTTATACAACTTTTCAGCTGCCCTTTAATGCCATACTAATGCGGGGATTTATTCAAAATGTTCCTTATGATATTGAAGAGGCGGCTATGATGGATGGTTGTAACCGGCTTCAGGCCATCTTTCATGTGGTTCTTCCGATACTGCTCCCCGGAATTATAGCTACAGCTGCCTTTGCGTTCATCAGTTGCTGGAATGAGTTTATTTTCGCGTTGATGTTTATCAGCCGCAGCGATTTATATACCATTCCGGTGGCACTCCACTCCATGCAGGGAGAGTATGACATCAATTACGGATATTTGGCGGCCGGCAGTATTATTGCGATGATTCCTCCCTTCTTGATGTTCGCTTATGTTCAAAAATATCTGGTTCAGGGATTGAGTGCCGGATCTGTGAAAGGATAATTCATATCGTTTATTCGGTTGTTTAATGGAGAAACCGGTCCCGAGTGGCCGGTTTTTACTACTGTATGCGGGGAGTTTCTTCAAAAAACAGGATATCATGGGAAAGAGCCGAATTTTTCCTACGGTATACTTTATCTTGTGTTGTGAAAAGAAGTTGACCATCAAAAAGGTGGGTTTACATGATGGCTCAAAGACAAAAGCGGATGGCAGTTGGAACACTGTTTAGAAAATGGTTTGGTTGGGATTCTCCGCGTTCGTTGAAAACGTTAATCGTTTGGCTGTTTATACCGGTAATTATCGAGTGTGTCGGATTGGTGGGTTTTTTAACTTATACCGTCGCTGCCCGTCAGATTCAGGTTCATGCTTATACCGGGATCGGCGATACGGTGAATCAAACCCGGAAATATATTGATAACCGTTTAACGGCTATTTTCGAACAGTTAGTTGCTTTGGAAAATGATATTGATACATTATCGTTGATTAAACGGCTGGATGAAGACAGATACGGTGTGATACAGCCGGGTGACTATATTCGGGTCGACCGGAACTTAGAACGGATCTTTTCCTCGTATTATTCGATGTTAGATTCGATTTTGATCTATTTTAATGAAGGCCGTCTGATGCTGTCGAAGAAAGATTATATGACTTCCCGGAATACATTTCAGTATCAAGACTGGAGATTGCGGTATCATGGCAACCGGACCGAGTACTATTGGCGTTCGCTCCGTGAAAATGATATCTTCCTCTCGTTTGAGTCTAAGAACCGTATTGCCAGTTTGTTTAAGATGTATGGCGATGCGGAGTCCCATGTCCGAGGGGTGATCATGTTCAATCTGAAAGAAGATTTTTTCCGGGGGATCTTGGAGGATGCCCGGATCAGCGAACACGGGTATTTGATTATCGTCAGTCCTGACGGGATCATCAATTTTAAAGAAGATATTCCTAATGGTTACCAAATTGACGGGATTATTCAAAAAAGCCTGTTAACTGCCTCAAATCCCACTGGACAGCTGAGTGTCCGCAATTCCAGAGGCGAAAAGATGAAGATCATTTATGATACGATTTCCGTCAACCAATGGAAATTGGCTGCGGTATTTCCGGAAGACGACATTTTGAATCTGGCGGCATTTATTAAAAATATCACCTTGGCAGTTATGGGTATTATTCTGTTTACAGCGGTGCTTCTCTCGAATTTGCTGGCTAAAATTGTAACCACGCCTTTGGCTGAATTAACGGAAAAAGTCCGGCAGGTGAAAGCCGGTAATCTGGATGTTCCTTTTGAAGCGCAGTTTCCGGAGGAAATTGGCGTCTTAAACGATGGTATCAGCCAATTGTTGGCCCGGGTCCGTATGTTGATTGAGCAAGTTCGTTTGGAGCAAGAGCAAAAGCGGTTGGCTGAGTTGGATACATTACAAGCACAAATTAAACCGCATTTTCTCTATAATACGCTGGACTCTATTAAACAGCTTTGTGAATTGGGCGAAACCCGGGAAGCCGGAGCCATGGTGGCGGCACTGGCGAAGTTTTTCCGGATCAGTATCAGTAATGGCAGGGAAGTGATCTCTATTGCTGAAGAGTTGGAACATATCCGGAATTACCTGGTGATCATGAAAATGCGGTATGCAGATCGGTTTGATTATGATATTCGGGTGAACCCCGAGACCTATCCTTGTGAAATTATTAAACTTACGCTGCAGCCGTTGGTGGAAAATGCGATATACCATGGGATTAAAGAAAAACGGGGACTGGGTCAGGTTATTATTGACGGATATATTCGAAATGACAGGGTCATTCTTGAAGTTCGGGATAATGGCGCCGGAATGACAGCGGAGAATTTGGAACGTGTTCGGCAGATGCAGGGAAAAGGCCAGCCGGGACGGAGCGTAGGTCTGGCGAATGTGGCCCGCCGGTTGCAGCTTCATTATGGGCCGGAATATGGATTGGAGATTGACAGCACACCGGAAAATGGAACTTGTGTCCGGGTTCAGTTGCCGGTTCGTCTGATGAAGGAGGGAAAAGCGAATGATCCGGGTGATGATTGTTGATGATGATGTGATTATTCGTAAAGGGTTGAGTAAAAACATTGGTTGGAGTGAGGCCGGCTTTGAGTTGGCGGGAACAGCTGCTGACGGAGAGGAAGCGTATCGGTTATTTCAAGAAATTCAACCGGATGTGGTGATTTCCGATATCAAAATGCCCTTTTTGGACGGTTTGGGCCTCGCCAGGAAAATTTTTTCCCAGACAAACGATGTTAAGATCATTTTGCTTACCGGGTATGATGAATTTGATTATGCCAAACAGGCGTTGGAATTAAAGATCTTTGAATATATTTTAAAACCGGTCGATCGTGAATGTTTGCTGGCCAGTGTTAGACGGGCAGCTCAAGAGTTACAACAGGAACGTGAGGCCAGACGTCGGGTAAAGGAGAGTTTGCCTTTGCTCCGGCAACATTTTTTAAATCGTTTAATCCATGATCAATATCATACGGAAGAGGAGATCCGCGAGGAAGTTGCATTTTTAGAGCTTAATTTGAATGTTTCGTGTTATATCGCCGTTGTTTTAAAAATTGATGATTTTACAGTGGATTCGGCTTTAAAAAATATGACTGAGCAGGAAGTGTTAAAACTTAACCTGGCTGATCTTTGTAATCATTTTCTTAACGGTCAAGCTGGTGCCGTCTTAAATCCAGGCGGTGATGAATTGGTGTTGCTCATTGGAAGCGACGGCGAGGTGGGGCTCTTAACAGAATATGTGCTTGAGCTGGCTGAATCAATTAAGGAAACCATCAATCAGCAATACGGCCTCAGTGTCACGATGGGGATTGGAAAGCCGGTTTCAAGCTTAATCCAGATTGGCGGTTCATACCGGGCTGCCAAAACAGCCACCGAATTCCGGCATCTTTTTGGGAAAAATCAGATTTTAAATAGTGCTGATATTGGAATACCGGTCGAGGAAACACTGGAGCTTCCGGAGATCGATACCAGTTTGGGGATTAAGATAAAAACCGGTTTAACCGATGAAGCGTTGGAAATTGTGTCCAAATTGGAAACGGATTTGCTCAGCCGCGGATTCGTTTCGTTGATGTCTGCGCGTCTTATTGGGATTCAGCTGGCGATGATCGTGTTTCAAGGAGCCGAACTTGGGGGCGAGACTGACGGGCCAGCGGTTAACCTTCAATTTTCAGAGCGTTGTCGCCAAATTCAAGAAGGGGAGACAGTGGCTGATATCTTTGCCGTTGTTCGGAAGATTATTATTGAGATCACAGAGACGATCAACCGTAAGCGGCAGTCCAGTGCTTCAGGGTTGATTGCAGAGGCCATTCACTATATGGAGACCCATTATTCCGATGAAGGATTGTCTCTGTCCGAGGTTGCCCAGGCGGTTCATGTCAGTCCGGTTTATCTCAGTATTGTTTTTAAGAAGGAACGGAATATTAATTTCTCGGATTATCTCAATGAAATTCGCATGAACCGGGCTATGGAAATGTTGCGGAATTCCGATCTGAAAGCCTATGAAGTTGCCGAACGGGTTGGTTTTAGTAATCCGCAGTACTTTAGCGTTTGTTTTAAGAAGTTCACCGGCTATTCTCCCTCCGAGTTCAGGAAACGGTGAGGCTAATATCGGATATGATAAAAATTTAAACATGTTCATTAAGATTTTTAATTAAAAACGAAGTCACTTTGGACGAAAATGAAAGTAATGCTGACGGAAAGCGACGGCAACAAAAACAAAAGAGGAGGAGAAGCATGTTAAGGAAAACAGCAAAGAAGACAGCGGTTTTACTGGTTAGTTTGTTGTTGATCAGCGCTTCGGCTACTTTCAGTGCCCCACAAAAGGTTAAGCTAACTTTCTGGGATGAAAATGCCGGCCCCAATCGTACACCCTATTTACAAGAGTTACTCAAACGGTTTAATAAAGCCAATCCTTCGATCGAGGTCGAATATGTTGGTCTTCCGTGGAGTTCGTCCAAACAAAAAATTGATGTGGCCATTGCAGCCAATAGTACACCGGACGTCAGCGGTGTATCCACCAACTGGGTGGCCGAATTTGCATTGAACGGAGCTATTTTACCGTTGGATCCTTATTTCAATAAAGCACCGGATAAGAAGCAATTTGCTCCTGTTCATATTCAGGCCATTCGGGATCTGGTCCCCAACAAGAAATTGTATGAACTGCCGAATACATTTAATGCCAATCTTTTCTGGTATCGGCCGGATTGGTTCAAAGAAGCTGGCTTAAATCCTCCTGCTACCTGGGAAGAATTTTTCGATATTGTCGCCAAAATGACTGATAAAAGCAAAAACCGTTATGGATACTCGATTCGTGGCGGTTCGGGCAGTGTAAACAATTTGGAGATGTTGTTATATGCCTATTCCGGTTTAACGGAATACTTTGACAAAAAAGGCAAGTGTACTATCAATCATCCTCTTCATGTCGAATTATTAAAGAAATATGTCGCGATTTATGGAAAATATACACCGGAAAGCGATATTACCAATGGTTACAAAGAGATGGTTGCCAACTTTGATAACGGAATCGCTGCCATGATCATGCATAACATCGGTTCGTATGGCGAACATATGCAAACCTTGGGTCCTGGTAAATTTGCAGCAGCAGCATTCCCTGTCGGTAAACTCGGGAAACGTACGGCGATCACTGCCCTGAAAGGGTATGTTATCTACAAGGGTACCAAATATCCGGCAGAAAGCTGGAAACTGGTGCACTTCCTGGCGTCAGCTGAAAGCCAAAGCTATTGGAATCAGAAAATCGGCCAATTGCCGACCCGTCTGGATGTCATGAATGAACCCTGGGTTTCAGAGGCCCAACATTTGAAACTGATGGGCGATACCTTTGCCGATAAAAAATCAGTAGCCTTAAAAAATCCGCAATATTTGCCGGATTACAATGCGATCCTCACCCGGTTGGATCCTGCTTTCCAAGAAGTTTTGCTCGGAAAACGGCCGGTTGAAAAATTCCTTAACGAGTGGGCTTCCGCCATGGAAAAAGCTAAAGCGGAATATGACAAGGTTTTCAATAAAAAATAAGTTATCGGAATTGAATAAAAAGTCTAAGGTCAGGCCGGTATCATCCGGCCTGATTTGATTAAGCAGGGAATCAAAGACTTGTACCGAATAACGTGGGAAGAAAAGGAGTGGTATCCATGGAAGAAATGCTTTTGTTTCGGGATGATTTTTCCAGTTTTAAAGTGGGGGATTATCCTTATGAGCCTTTTTTGGGGGCCATGGGGGAATACCATTACCGGGTGAACCCGGGATATGCAGGACAATGGTTTGATCCGACTCCGATCATGGGTTCCGGCGGCGTCAAAACTTGGATGATCATGGAACAGGACGGCCGGAAGTTTATCGAATATTCGACTGCGGTTAAGCAAGGGTTGGATGCGATGATCATTCTGGCAACCGGAGAAGCGGAGTGGTCCGATTATCGGGTGTCCTGCCGGATCCGGTTGTTGTTGACTTCCAGTGCGGCCGGATTGATCTTCCGGTACCAAGATAGTTTAAGTTTCTATATGCTCTGTTTTAATCAGGGACGACTGGAGTTATTCAAGCGCAATCCTGCCGGGATTACGGTTTTAGCAGCTGCTGATTATCCCTACACAGCCGATGAAACTTATCAATTTCAGGTTGTTTGCCGTGGGAAGACCATCGAATGTTGGGTAAATGACATTAAACACTTTGAAGTGGAGGATGATACATACTCCCGTGGGAAAATTGCCATCGGAACGCTGGCCCCGGCACAATTTGGGGATATCGAAGTATATGGCGATGTAAAGAGTTATCAGGAAGCCGTGGCTAGGAAGAAACAACGGATGTTGGAGGAAGTGTCGGAGCAAGCTAAATATCCCCAGCCACTGCTCTGGAAGACGATTAATTTGAGGGATTTTGGGGCTGGCCGTAATATTCGTTTTGGCCATTTGACCGGAACCAAAGATTGGCATATTGTTATTGCCCAGTGTCAACGGAGGATTCATCGGGATGCCCATGCCCAGATCAGTTGCTTAACAGCGATCGATTTGGACGGCCAGATTCTTTGGCAGATTGGAGAGCCCAATCCGGAGCATGCGTTTTTAACAGCCGATCTTCCGTTCCAGGTTTGTGATATTGATGGAGACGGCTATGATGAAGTCGTTATGGCCCGGGATTTTAAGTTAATGATCTTAGAAGGTGCTACCGGAAAGGTGAAGAAGTGGGTTCATACCCCGAAGATGGAGCGGCCGGATTATCCCTTTGACCGGCTTAATGTGGACTCGATCCGGATGTGCGATTTTAGCGGAGTTGGCCGGCCTACCGACATCTTAATCAAAGACCGCTACAATCAATTATGGGCGTTCAATAAGGATTTGGAGTTTCTGTGGACATATAAAGCCCGGGTAAGCAGTGGCCATTTTGCCTTTACCAAGGATGTGAACGGTGATGGCCGGGAAGAAATGTTTGTCGGGTATGATCTGGTGAGTGCGGATGGCCAAATGATCTGGTCGCTGCCGGTGGAGACCGATCATACCGATGAGATCGTGATCGGGAAGATCGATCCGGAACGGGATGAGCTGATTGGTATCGTCTCCGGTTCGGAAGGATTTATGCTTGCTGATTTGCAAGGTAATATCTTAGTGAAAGATATTATCGGCCATGCGCAACGGATCAGCGTTGGAAATTACCGTCCGGAACTGCCGGGGCTTGAAATATGTGCGATCACTTACTGGGGTAATCAGGGGATTATTCATCTCTATGACTGCCATGGCAAACTCCTCTGGAAAGAAGAGATGGAGACTAATGGCAATATCATTACTCCGGTCAACTGGACCGGCGATGGACGGGATTTGATCTTGCTGAACGGCTCGTTGAAACGGGGCGGGATGATCGACGGCCATAACCGGTTGGTGGTCCGGTTCCCCATGGACGGCCATCCGGAACTTTGCGCTGAGGTGATTGACTTAACCGGAGACTGCCGGGATGAGATCGTTCTCTGGGATGAAAAGCGGATGTTTATTTATACTCAGGATAATGTGATGGAAAATCCCGTCTGTACTGAAAAATATCCGCATTATAACGCTTCAAACTATCGCGGGGAATATTCTTATCCGCGAAAGAAAGAGTAAGGGGAAAGGGTACTAGGCACTGGGCGGTCTGGTAGGAGTCAGTAGACAGTAGTCAGGAGTTAAGTTGGTTGAAAGAAGACAGAATACAGAATATAGAAGATAGAAGTATTCAATTTTGGGTTATAGTACTAGGTTTAGTAGGAACGCTGTGCGTTCCATCCATCACCTAGGACTCAGGATCTAGAACCTCGAACCCGAATTCCACTGTGAACTGTGTATTGTATACTGTAATTTGGAATCTAAGCCTGAAACTGTCTCCTAACTCCTAACTCCTGTCTTCTATACCCCGGAACCCAGGACCTAAAGCCTCGAACCCATCGAACTATATGGAACGGCCCTGAACTGGTCAAAAAAACCATGGTCGACATAAAAGGATTTTGGGCATCGATAGGGAACTAAGATTGTAAGTGCTACGACATTATGGCTGATGAATGGGAGGAATTTGCTTGAATAAACAGATTTACCGGCGGTTAATCATCGGTGTATGGTTAATTGCACTGGTGGTAGCTTATCCCCTTTGTCAATGGCTTGGGCCGGAACGGGGTTGGGAAAATGGCAGGCTTGAATGGCTTCAGGTGATTGTGCTGTGTGGGTTAATCGTCCTTGCGTCGGTTCAGGCAAAACGGGCCCGGGAACAATCTGTGCGCCGTTTTTGGCGGTTGATGATTCCGGTCTTTGTCTTAATGGTGCTGCGGGAACTGACTTGGGGGGCGATGTTGCTGCCTCCGGTCGAAGTCGGTGCGGACGGACCGCGTTATTTGTCCAGGAAAGACTTGCCTTATGGGGATTTTGTTCATCCTGCTGTGGGGATTGTCATAATCCTCTGGATACTGGCTGTGATCCGTTGTAAACTGGTCAGCTTTTGCCTGGAGTTGGTGAGAAACAGGCGTATCCCCTGGCTTGAAATGGGGTTGGTCGTGGTGGCCAGTATATTAGCGATAGCAGCTGAACGACATATCTTGTCTTTGCCTGGGAACATGGTGATGGTTTTTGAAGAGTATATGGAAACACTGGCCTATTTAGCTATCGGTTTGGTTTTCCTCCGGCTTAAGGATAATATATCAAATATTAGGATGCCGCTCCGGTACTTTATGAAAAAATGATGGGATAAGAGACAGCCTTTCCGATACCGGAAAGGCTGTTTGATTTCGAAGGATATTCTATTTTAATTCAGGTTTTTGGTTGGATTCTGTTTCGTCTTTTTCCGCTCTGACTTCCCGAATCGGTTGTCCGCACCGTTCACATATTTCCTCGTTTTCCGACTCCCAGTAGCATTCATAACAACGTTTGCTCAACTGGATCACCTCCTTTGACGGGGTTTGATGATCGGTATCGCGATGGTTGTCAATACTATATATACGGCTAATATTTAAAAGCAGAACGCAGTAGTTCCTGAGGGAATATAAATACTGCTGTTAACAAAAAAATTGGTTTATGTTAAAATAAAATGGTTATATTAAGACTAGTAGGATGTGGAAAGGAGAAATTTCGTGCGTAGACTCCTTCAGTATTTACTTCCATACAAAAAACGCCTTATTGTAGTCATTTTTGTCTCTTTAGTTATGTCTGCTTTGACGTTGATGGATGCATGGGTCATGGGGCGGTTATCGGATGCTATTTTCTTTCAGACTAAAGGAATTCCGCTCAGTATCAGTTGGGAAAACCAAAATGAGACGTCGGTGACTCTCAATGTTGTGGCTCAAAACCCATGGACGGATGTAAGCCGGGAAAAAATGCGGGATGGTTTGGAACAGCGCGGTTTTTCGATATTGGGAATCGAAGAGGTTGATTTGAAAACATTGCTGGTCCGGGCCAAAGTTAGCAGTGAATTGATGGATGATCCTCTTCGGGTTGTGGAGGATTTGGAGAAATATTTAACGCCAAAGGTTGGCCCTCACCAGCTATATATTGGTCCGGCTCAAGAAACGAAAGCCCAGACAGGATGGGTGTTGTTTCCCAATGTATATACAGTATATTTGTTACCTCTGTTACTTATCGGTGTTTATTTCCTAAGAGGTATCTTTCGATTTGCCCAAAATTTTTTAGTGGGAACCATTGGCCAAAAATTGGTGATGCGGTTACGCAATGATATCTATGAAAATCTCCAGAATTTATCCATTAGTTATTTTGAACGGCACAGTTCGGGTCAGTCCGGACAGTTGATTGCCAGAATCACCAATGATATCGATGCGATTCATTTTCTCTTTTCTGCGGGAATTATGGATATTGTACTGGAACCGATGGTGGTTCTGCTGGGATTGATGTGGGGGTTTTATATGAACTGGAAGTTAACCCTCATGTTTTTCCTGGTCTTTCCCTTTGTTGCCTGGCCGGTGAATCGTTTGAGCAAAAAACTGAGAGTGGTTAACCGGGAAGTTCTTGATAAAGTCGCAGATATTACCGGGGTATTGGAAGAGACGTTGTCTGCCATTAAAGTGGTGAAAGCCTTTGGCATGGAAGAATATGAAATTGAGCGGTTTAAGCGGGAAACTCATCAAAGCTATAAGGCTGCCATTCGCAGTTTGCGGTTGGGAAATTTCTTCTCGCCGATTATCGACTTTTTAATTACGATTGCGATTGCCATTTTCTTAACGTACGGGGGAAGCTTAATTATTAATAATCGTTTAAGCCCCGGGGAATTTTTGACGTTTATTTTCTTAATGAGTTTTATGGGAAGTCCCATTCGCCGGATCAGCAGTCTGTTTTCGCAGTTGCCTAAAGCGATGGCTGCGGCGGACCGGGTGTTTGAATTGATCGATCAAAAGTCGGAAGTTACTGAGATTGAAAACCCGGTGATTCTACCGACGGTTGAAGGCAGTGTTGTTTTTGACCATGTGACCTTTGGATATGAACAGGACACTCCGGTTCTGCATGACATCAATCTGAATGTTGCTCCGGGAGAAGTGATCGCGCTGGTAGGGCCCAGCGGCGCCGGTAAAACCACCATGGTCAATTTGGTTGCCCGTTTCTATGATCCGATCTCTGGCCGGGTGTTGATTGACGGCCATGATTTGCGTGAGTTGAAACTAGACGAGCTCCGTCGCCATATGGGGATTGTTCCCCAGGAAACCATGTTATTCCGGGGGACCATTGCCGAAAATATTGCTTATGGCCGGATCGGTGCTTCCCGTGAAGAGATTATCGAAGCAGCTAAAGCTGCCAATGCCCATGAGTTTATCATCAAAGCTCCGGAAGGCTATGAGACAACGGTGGGAGCGCGGGGAATGGCCCTCTCCGGCGGCCAACGGCAACGGATCGCGATTGCCCGGGCGCTGCTTAGGGATCCGAAAATATTAATATTGGACGAAGCCACCTCCGCCCTGGATACTCAGTCGGAGGTCCTGGTTCAGGAAGCTTTGCAACGCCTGATGAAAGGAAGAACCTGCTTTGTTATTGCTCACCGGTTGTCAACCATTCGTAATGCCAATCGGATCGTAGTGATGGATGCCGGCCGGATCGTCGAGGTGGGTACCCATGAGGAGCTGCTGAAGAATAACGGCTTATATGCGATGCTCTATCGGACACAGTTCAAGAATCAAGAGACGTAATCCCAAGAATTACAAAAAGGATGCCCAATGATTGGCGGAGAAGATTCCCTTGAAGAGGAGGCCGTGGCTTCCGAGAGGGGGTCTTTTTTCTTTGAAACATAAATGGGGAATTGCTCTGATATTGATCGTTTTTGCATTAATATCTGCTTTGCCGGTTCATGGCAGTGCAGCATCGGATAAAAAGAATATTGATAAAT